>VSSQ01000264.1_pt1 | contig 54943 bp, 57 predicted proteins | sample 4763081 | NCBI WGS metagenome assembly VSSQ01 (sample SAMN12137344, study PRJNA551015) | bioreactor metagenome | isolation source: SDC9 anaerobic chlorinated ethene degrading culture | place: USA: Knoxville, Tennesee | collected 2015-01-01
AGATCGGCCGGGAGAAGGAGGCCACTCCCGGCCGCTCCGGCAGGGGTTCCGGTCGCGGCGGGGGCTGCCCCGGACGACGGGCCAAGGCGCGGGGGCGGGGCGGCGGAGGGGCGCGCGATCCCTGCGTTCAGGTCCAGCCCGGCACCGGGGCGGGGCGGCGATTCGGGCGCCAGAAGCGGGGCTGCCAGCGCGTCGAGGCTCGGTCCGGGGGTCGCCATGGTGCCGCCGGCCATCGGCGCAGAGGTTTCCTCGCCCGTGGTCGAAAGCGCGTCGATCACCACGGCGAAGGCCATGCCTGCGGCCGGGTCGCCCGCCTTGTATTCGCGCCCGCGGGCCGGGGGCGTCGCGAGCTGCGCAAGAGGGTCGGGGAGGAGAAGCTGGGTCATGGGCCATCGCGACATCTGCCGGGTCTGCGCAGAATGGCAGCAGGAAGTTACCGCTTCTTTACGGAGTCCTGCGATTTTCGCTGCAAATCCATCCATCTGCAGCGGGGCGACAGGATGCAGGATCTTCAGCCGATACCGGTCGCGCCGACCGGCGCGATGCCGGCGCCGACCGGGCAGAAGCTGCGCGCGCAGGCGGTCAGGCTCGAGGCGGCCTTCCTGTCGGAGATGCTGAAATGCGCCCAGGTCGGGCGCCCGCTCGAGAGCTTTGGCGGCGGCATCGGCGAGGAGCAGTTCGCCTCGTTCCTGCGCGACGCCTATTCGGAAAAGATGGCGGAGAAAGGCGGGGTCGGGCTGGCCGAGTCGATCTTTCACGCGCTGACGAAAGGACAAGGTCATGTCTGAGCACAACGACGGGGCCATCCGGCAGCTGCTGGAACATCTGCGGCAGGAGCGCGAGGCGCTGCGCGCGGGCCGGTTTCAGGAGCTGGCGCCGCTGATCGCGCGCAAGGAGGCGCTGCTTGCGGCGCTGGCGGGCACGCCGGGGGCACGGCTCGCGCAGGCGCAGCGCATGGCGCAGGAGAACCAGCACCTGCTGAAGGCGGCGATCGAGGGTGTGCGGGCGGCGCGCACCCGGCTGGGCGAGATCGTGCAGGGGACGCAGGGCTATCACAGCTATGACCAGCGCGGCCGGGCGCAGCGGATCAGCCCCGAGCGGCCGACGCTCGAGAAGCGCGCCTGAGCGATGCGCCCGATCCGCGGCGCAGGCGTGTCACGCAGAAGGAGCGCGCTGGCGGACATGCGGGGCGGCTTTCCGCGCCGCCATGGGCAACCCGGCGCCGGCCGACATGTGCCGCAGTGCGGCAAGGCGCGGTTTCCTTTCCGGAAGACGACCGATTGGACGTGTGGGTGGAAAGACGGCTTCCGGCGGCTGTTCGCCGTGGAAGTATTCTTTCCGCTTCGTGGCGCCCGCGCCGCCATGGTCGCGTTCCGTTCTCGCCAGAGAACCTTTCCTTTCCAATGTGTTGCGGGGATTTCATTATCACTTTCGCCGGCGCCTGTGTTAGACTGTCGCAGGAATATGGTGCGGCTGGCTCGGCGGTAAAATATTCAAATATTATGACATGTTAGATCGTTCCTGGAGGGCTAGGGCGTGAGCAGAGTCGGAACAGATGGCACCCCGCGAATCCTCGCCCTTGGCGTCGGTAACACGCTTCTGACCGACGAGGCGGCGGGGCCGCTCGCGCTGCGGTTGTTCGAGGAGCGGCATGGCGCGGCACTCGGCGTGAGCTGCCTCGACGTCGGCACGCTCGGCTTTCCGCTCGCCGAGGAGATCGGCGCCGCCGATGCGCTGATCGTCTTCGATGCCGCCCGTTTCGGCGCCACGCCGGGCACGGTGCGCGCACTCGAGGATGCCGAGATGGACCATTTCGTCCGCGCCGGCAGCCTGAGCGTGCACGAGGTCGGCCTGCGCGACCTGCTCGACATGGCGCGGCTGACCGACGACCTGCCTGCCCGCCGCGCGCTCATCGGCATCGAGCCGGGCGAGATCGGCTGGGGCCTTGCCCCGAGCGCCGCGATCGCCGCGGCGCTGCCGGTCGCGGCAGAGGCGGCGCGGCAGATCGTCGCCCGCTGGCAGGCCGCGGTGACGGAGGTCTGCGCATGAGGCCCGATCTGAACGAGGTGCTGCGCCGGCGTGCGGCCGGGACCGGGAACATGGTTCTGGTGCTGCACGAGGTGGCCCATGCGCTCGACCGGCTGGCCCGCACGGGCGAGACGCATGTGATCGATCTCAGCAGCCTGCCGATGACGCCCGTGGAATTGCAGCAGCTGATCGCCTCGCTCGGCGAGGGCGAGGTGCGCGCGGTGATCGCGGCCGAGGGCCGCTCGGAAGTGACCGAGACCGGCTTTGCCGGCGTCTGGCTGGTCACCCATCGCGACACCGATGACATGCTGCGCGGCCGCTACATCGAGATTACTCCCCTGCCGGAGATCCTGCGCAGCCAGGACGCCGACATCCGCGCGGCCGCCGCCCGGCTTGCGCGCAAACTGGACCAAATCAGCGACCTGGAGGAGGCATCATGATCCGAAGGCAGCAAACACTGGGCGAACGGCTGGAGGAGCGCGGCATCTCGCGGCGCAGTTTCCTGAAATTCTGCACCACCACCGCGTCGCTTCTGGCCCTGCCGCCGGCCTTTGCCCCGCGCATCGCCGAGGCGCTGGAAAGCCAGCGCCGGCCGTCGGTGATCTGGCTCAGCTTCCAGGAGTGCACCGGCTGTTCGGAATCGATCCTGCGCGCCGGTTCGCCCTCGATCGAGAGCCTGATCTTCGAGGCGATCTCGCTCGATTATCACGAGACGCTGCAGGCCGCCGCGGGCCATCAGGCCGAAGCCGCGCGCGCGCAGGCGATGGCCGAGAACATGGGCAAGTATCTGGTCGTCGTCGACGGCTCGGTGCCGCTGGGCAATCCGGGTTTCTCGACCGTTGCCGGGCAAAGCAATGTCGAGACGCTGAAACAGGTGGCGAAAGGCGCCGCCGCGGTGATCTGCATGGGCACCTGTTCGGCCTTCGGTGGCATCCCCTATGCGAAACCGAACCCCACCGGCGCGGTGCCGGTCTCGGAGATCATCACCGACAAGCCGATCGTCAACGTGCCCGGCTGCCCGCCGATCCCGGCGGTGATGACCTCGGTTCTGGCTCATTACATCACCTTCGGCAGCCTGCCCGAGCTCGATGATCTCGGCCGGCCGAAGGTGTTCTACGGTCAGAATATCCATGACCGCTGCTATCGCCGGCCGTTCTACGAGCGCGGCCAGTTCGCGCAAAGCTTCGACGACGAGGGCGCGAAGGCCGGCTGGTGTCTTTACAAGCTCGGTTGCAAGGGGCCCACCACCTACAACGCCTGCGCGGTGCTGAAGTGGAACGAGGGCACGTCCTTCCCGATCGAGGCCGGGCATGGCTGCCTTGGCTGTTCGGAGCCGAACTTCTGGGACAAGGGCAGCTTCTATGCGCCGCTGTCGACGGCGACCGAGCTTGGCTCGGGCACGGTCGCGGCGGGCGTTCTGGCTGGTGCGGTGCTGGGGGCCGGCGCGGGCTATGCCGGGCGCAAGATGCAGGAAAAGGGCAAGGCCGGCCCGTTCGAGGCGCCGCCCGTGGCGGATGCCGGGCAGAAGGAGACCAGCTGATGACCCTTCTTGATTTCGCACGCGGTCCCGCGCTTCAGGGCGCCGCCTTCATCTTCGTCGTCGGCATGGTCTGGCGCGCGCTCGGCCTGCTTTTGCTGCACCGCAACACGCCGCTGTCGCGCAACCGCGACAATCACCTTGCCCGGCACGGCTTTCGCACCGTGTTCAGCCGCTTCATCCCCGCCCCGGTGTTCGAGCGGCGGGTGTCTTTCCAATATGTCGCGGGCTGGATCTGGCATCTCGGCTTCTTCGTCGTGCTGCTGTTCTTCAAGATCCATGTGATGTTCTTCCAGGGGCTGCTGGGCTTCGGCTGGCCGACGTTGCCGAACGGCGTCGTCGTCGCCGTCGCGGGGATCACGCTCGGCGTGCTGCTGTGGCTTCTGGGCCGGCGCATCGTGAACCCGGTGCTGCGCTACATCTCGACCTTCAACGACTATTCGAGTCTGGTCGTGACGATGCTGCCCTTCATCACCGGCTTCCTCGCCTTCGCCCATTACGGCTTTGCCTATGAAACTATGCTGGCGCTGCACATCCTGTCGATCTCGCTGCTGCTGGTGTGGTTCCCGTTCTCGAAACTGATCCATGTCATCACGCTGCTTCCGTCCCGCTATATCCTGGGCGTGAAGTTCTGGCGCAGGGGGGTCCAAGCATGACCGAAGTCGTCACCAAGCAGGAGCTCGACGAAGCCTTCGCCATGTTCTACGGCATGGCCGCGAGCCTGAAGGACCTGGCCAGCCCCCCGGTCGACGTGGCCGACGAGGAGCGCGTCGCGGCGGCGAAGCGGGTCTTCCTGAAGGGCATCGACGCGAATTTCGCCACCCAGCTCGACGCCTGCGTGCATTGCGGCGCCTGTGCCCAGGCCTGCCAGTTCTACCTTGGCACGGAGGACCCGAAATATACGCCGGTGCACAAGCTCGACCTGATGAAGCGGGTCTATGACCGCGAGATATCGCCGCTGAGCTGGCTGAAGAAATTCATCGTGAAGGACATCACCGCCGACGATCTGCGCGCGCAGCAGGAGCTGGTCTATGATTCCTGCACGATGTGCGGGCGGTGCAACCTGGTCTGTCCGGCGGGGATCAACATCGCCGACATGGTGGCGCTGAACCGCTCGGCGCTGGCTGCGGCGCGGCTGATGCCGGACGAGCTGCGCTTCATGCAGGAAGGGCAGGAGGCCGACGGCACCATCTTCGGCGCCGACGAGGATCTGTTCCGCTTCCGCATGGATGCGCTGCAGGAAAAGCTCGGCTTCGAGATCCCGATCGACAAGCCGAAGGCCGACGTGCTGCTGGTCACCACCGGGCTCGACATCCACCTGTTCCAGGATGCGACCGGCGGCACGATCGAGACGCTGCATCACATGGGCATTGATTACACCCTGCGCTCGGATGCCTACGAGGGGGCGAACTTCGGCCTTCTCTCGGGCCACGAGGGCACGAAGAAGAAGATGGCCGCCAAACTGGCCAATGCCGCGATCGAGGTCGGCGCCAAGGTGGTGATCGTGCCCGAATGCGGCCACGCCTTCCCGGCGCTGCGCTGGGGCGCGGCCGAGGCGCTCGGCAAGCCTGTCGAGTTCGACGTGATGACCGTGTCCGAATATTTCGGCAAGGCGGTGATGGACGGTCGGCTGAAACTCGAGAAGGACAAGGAACCGCGCGTCGTCGCGCTGCACGACCCGTGCAAGGTCGGCCGCTGGGGCGGCGTCTTCGAGGAGCCGCGCGCCATCCTGAAGGCGATCGGCTGGGAGCTGCACGAGACCGAAAGCAACCGCGCCTACAACTTCTGCTGCGGCGGCGGGGCCGGCAACTTCCTGATCGAACGCGCCAACCCGCTCAAGCGCGCGGGCTATCGGGTGAAGATGGCCGAGATCGAGAAGACCGAGGCGAAGACCCTCGTCGTCTCCTGCGGCTCGTGCCGGATGAATTTCGAGGTCGGCAAGGTCAATGCCGGTGACACGATCCCGGTGGAAAGCCTTGCCGCGATCATCGCGGCGCATCTGCCGAAGACGGAAGGAGCCAAGGCATGAGCCGCATCGTCGTCGATCCGATCACCCGCATCGAGGGGCACCTGCGCATCGAGGCGCAGATGGAGGACGGCCGCATCGCGCAGGCCTTCTCCTCGGGCACCTCGGTGCGCGGGCTCGAGATCATCCTGAAGGGCCGCGACCCGCGCGACGCCTGGGCCTTTGCACAGCGGATCTGCGGCGTGTGCACGCTGGTGCATGGCATGGCCTCGATCCGCGCGGTCGAGGATGCGCTGAAGATCGACATCCCGACCAACGCGCAGCTGATCCGCAACCTGATGATCGGGGCGCAATATGTGCATGACCATGTGATGCACTTCTATCACCTGCACGCGCTCGACTGGGTCGACGTGGTCTCGGCGCTCGATGCCGACCCGGCGGCGACCTCGGCGCTGGCGCAGTCGATCTCGAAACATCCGAACTCGTCTCCGGGCTATTTCTCGGACATGAAGACGAAGCTGAAGAATTTCGTCGAAAGCGGGCAGATCGGCATCTTCAATCAGGGCTACTGGGGCCACCCGGGCTACAAGCTGCCGCCCGAGGCGAATCTGATGGCGGTCGCGCATTACTTCGAGGCGCTGGCCTGGCAGCGCGAGGTGGCGAAGCTGCACGCGATCTTCGGCGGCAAGAACCCGCATCCGAACTTTGTCGTCGGCGGCGTGCCGAGCCCGATCGACCTGAACTCGGACAGCGCGATCAACGCCGAGAAGCTCGCCAAGGTGAAGAACATCCTCGACATGGCGCAAAGCTTTGTCGACGAGGTCTATCTGCCCGACACGCTGGCGATCGCCGGTTTCTACAAGGATTGGGCGACGCGCGGCGAGGGGCTGGGCAACTTCCTGACCTATGGTGACTTCCCGTCGACCGGGCTGACCTCGGACCGCGCGAGCTGGCTGGTGCCGCCGGGCGTGATCCTTGACCGCGACCTCTCGACGATCCACCCGGTCGACCTGTCGGCCGAGGGCGAGATCGAGGAATACATCGCCCATTCCTGGTATGAATACGAGGGCGGCAAGGACAAGGGTCTGCACCCCTGGGCGGGCGAAACCGCGCTCGACTACACCGGGCCGAAGCCGCCCTTCGATCAGCTTGATGTCGAGGGCGCCTATTCCTGGATCAAGGCGCCGCGCTGGAAGGGCAAGCCGGTCGAGGTCGGCCCGCTGGCGCGCGTGCTGATGATGTATGCCTCGGGGCAGGAACAGGCGAAGGCGCTGGTCGACAGCGCGCTCACCACGCTCGATCTGCCGGTGCGCGGGCTGTATTCGACGCTCGGCCGGGTGGCGGCGCGGACGCTCGAAACCAAGCTGATCGTCGACGCGATGCAGGATTGGTACGCGGCGCTGATCGCCAACATCAAGGCGGGCGACACCACCACCTTCAACGGCACGAAATGGGATCCGTCGAGCTGGCCGAAACAGGCCAAGGGCGTCGGCTTCATGGAGGCGCCGCGCGGCGGTCTGGGCCATTGGATCGTGATCGAGGATGGCAAGATCGCCAATTATCAGGCCGTGGTTCCCTCGACCTGGAACGCCGGGCCGCGCGATGCGCAGGGCCAGTCGGGCGCCTATGAGGCCGCGCTGCAGGACAATCACACGATGGCGGTCGAGGACCAGCCGCTCGAGATCCTGCGCACGATCCACAGCTTCGACCCCTGTCTTGCCTGCGCGGTGCATGTGATGGACCCCGACGGCGAAGAACGGCTGCAGGTCAAGGTCTGCTGAACAGGAGAAAGACAAGATGAGCGAAATTTTCAGCCCCGAATGGATGGCCGGGTTCGCCGCGGAATGGAACAAGGAGCCGGCGCTTGCCGGCGCGCTCGAGCAGATCGGCTTCAAGTCGACCATCGCCTATGGCTTCAAGGGTGATCCGGCGCCGAAGGGGGTGATGGTGATCGAGGGCGGCAAGGTGATCTCGAGCGGCGCCTATGCCGGCGAGCCGCTGAGCTGGGACATCCGCTGCACGCCCGAGCATTGGGACAAGTGGCTGAAGAAGCCGCCGACCATGATGGATCTGGGCGTCGCCTATACCACCGGCAAGATGAAGTTCGAGGTCGGCGATTACAGCGCGATGATCAAGGACCCGCGCATGGCCGGTCCCTTCATCAAATCCTTCGCCGCAATGTCGCGCGTCGGATAACCTGTCGCTTGCGGGTCGCCTCCGGTTCCGGCCGGGGCGACGCGGAAGATTTTGACCAACTCCAGCCCATGGAGGCTTGAATGAAGTCCACCCTGAAACCCCGCCTCGCGGGAACGGCGGCGCTGTGCCTTGTGGCGGCACTGGTGCCGGAAGTCGCTTCGGCCACCGAAGGATATTTTGCCCTGGGCTACGGCGTCGCGCAGCGCGGCGTGGCGGGCGCGGGCGTGGCCTACAGCCAGGACGGGATGTCGAGCGCGATCAACCCGGCCGCGGTGGCCTCGGTCGGGCAGGAGTTCAGCCTGGGCGTGCAGGTGTTCTCGCCGCGGCGCAGCTACACCGGCACCGGCACCGGCTTCGTCGCCCCGGGCAAGGTGGAAAGCGGGCACGAATACTTCCTGGTGCCGAATTTCTCCTACAACATGCCGCTGCAGAACGGCGCGGTGCTGAACTTCGCGGCCTATGGCAACGGCGGGATGAACACCTCCTACCCGGCGGTGAGCAACCCGAACTGTTCCTATTTCGGCGGCGGCGCAGGTGTCTTTTGCGGCGGCAAGGCCGGGGTGAACCTCAACCAGCTGTTCCTGTCGGTGACCTATGCGCAGAAGATGGGGCGGCTGTCCTGGGGCATCGCGCCCACGGTCGCGGTGCAGAGCTTCTCGGCGCGCGGCCTCGCGGCCTTCGGCGTTACCAGGGACGATACCGATTATTCCACCGGCGTCGGTCTCAGGGCGGGCCTGCAATACGAGGTCTCGCCGCAGTTGACGCTGGGCCTTTCGGCGCAGACCCGCTTCGAGATGTCGAAGCTCGACGATTATTCGAACCTGTTCGAGAACGGCGGTGATTTCGACATTCCCGCCTCGATCACCGCGGGCCTCGCCTATCACCCGCGCCCGGATGTGACGCTGCTGCTCGACTATCAGAAGATCTTCTACAGCGACGTCGGCGCCGTCGGCAACGCGACCGATGCCGGGCCGATGGGGGCACCGGGCGGTGCGGGCTTTGGCTGGGACGATGTCGACGTGATCCGGCTCGGCGCCGAATGGCAGCAGACCCCCGACATGACCTGGCGTGTGGGCTATGCCCATGCGACGAACCCGGTCGGGCCAGAGGACGTCAGCCTGAACATCCTCGCCCCCGGCATCGTCGAGGATCACGTCAGCTTCGGTGGCTCGAAGATGCTGAGCGACAACGACCGGCTCGACTTCTCGGTGGGCTATGCGCTGTCGAACTCGGTCAAGGGCACACTGCCAGCTTCGATGGGGGGCGGCACCGTCAAGCTCGAGATGCACCAGTTCAGCGCCTCGGTCGGCTGGACGCGGCGGTTCTGAGCCTTTGAAAGACCAGCGGGGCGTCCCGGTCGGGGCGCCTCAGGGGGTGGGGAAATCGGCCAGCAGCCGGGTCAGGGCCTCGCGCTCGGCCTGGCTGCGCGCGATCAGGTCCTTGAACCCCGCGACCCCATCGGCCGGCGAGGGTGGCGGGGCCGGCGGTTCCTCGGCGGTGAGATCGTAAAGCCGCACCAGCGCTTTCTCGGCCTCGCTGCCGTTCGCGGCAACGAAGCTCCAGTCGCCGCCACGCCAGGCCTCGGCGGTGGCACTTGGCAGGTCGCCTGCCGTGGCAAAGACCTCCTGCGCGATGGCGTGTTCATTCAGCAGCGCATGGGCGCGGGCTTTCAGCGCGGTGGCGCGGCTGCCGTCGAGCGCCTCGAGATAGGACAGTGCCGCCGGGCCGTCGCGTTCGGCGAGGGCCGCGGCGGCCAGCGCCACCCGCCCGTCGGGCGTGCGCCCGAGCGAGCCGGCAAGCAGGTCGCGCACGGGGCCCGGCAGGCCCGCGGCGGTGAGCCGGTCGGCCATCTGCAACCGCACCAGATTCGGCAGCTCCTCCACCGGCACCTGATCGTGCCGGGCAAGGAACTGGCCAAGGAACAGCGTGTCGTCCGGCACCCTGGCGAGCAGCCCCCACAGACTGCGCCGGGTTTCCTGCACCAGCGCGGGCGTGTCCTCGGCGGGCCAGGCCGCGAGTGCCGCGAAGGCCTCGGAAAACCGCCCGACCGAGCCCTCGCCGAGGATCTGCGCGCGCAGCAGCCGCGCCCCCTCGGGTGAGCCGCGCAGCTCGCGGGCAAGCGAAGTCGCCAGTTCGATATTCGCCGCATCGACCGGCTCGCCGCGGCTGAGCCGGGTGTCGACCAGCAGGATCAGCGCCTGCGCCGCGTCGGCGCTGTTGCGGTCGATCATCCCGGCCAGGACCGGTTCGGCCTGCGCCGGCTCGCCCCGGGCGATGTCGATGCGCGCGTCGATCAGGCCGCGTGCGGGATCGCCCTCCGGCACGGCCCGCGCGATCATCGAGCCGATCTCGCGCGCGTCGCTGTCGGCGCCAAGCGCCAGCAGCCGGCGCACCAGCTCGGGGCCGACGATCTTGCGGATCGGCACCGGCAGCGCCGAGAAGCTGCGCCGCACGGCGGCCAGGTTCGGCGCCTCGTTCTGCGCCGTCCCGCGGCCGAGCAGGGCCCAGAGTGCGACCTTGCCGTCGCAGGCGGCCATGTGCGAGAGCGCCGAATCGGGCACCGGCAGCTCGTCGAGCACGGCGGCGACATAGGCGATTGCCCCGGCGGCGGGCGTGTCGAGGCCGAAGCCGCGCAGCGTGGCGCGCGCCTCGGTGCCGAAGCCGAGGCCGAGATAGGTGCGGGCAAGCCGTTCGACCGCGGCCGGGTCAGGGCGGTCGAACTCGCCCACCAGCCCCTGCCGTGCTGCCGTGATCTGCGCGCTCGCCGGGGCGTCGGAGACCCAGCTTTCCAGCGCGAAGGCCCGGTCCGGCGCACAGCGCTGGCCGTTCGCAAGCAGCTGCGGCCCCGGGGCGCTGCCCATCATGTCGCGGTCGAAGACCGTCTGTGATGCGATCGCCAGATGGGCCCCGGCCGCGGCGGCGGAGGCCGCGCCGGTGGGCCGCGGCGCCGGCGCCATCGCCGGCGGTGTCACGAAGGCGCTGATGACCCCTTGCGAGGCGGCACGGCTGAGCTGGGCGAGCAGCTCGGTTTCCGCCTCGCGCACGCGCGGGTCGGGCGTGGCAAGGCGGGGCAGCGGTGCCGTCGGCGCGGCGGGGGCCGCAGGAGGGGTACGCTCGCGCCAGTAGGTATCGAGATGATCGAGGCGCAGCGGCGTGCCGGTGGCCTCACGCGGCGGGCTCCCCGACATCGGCAGTTCGGGCGCGTCGAGGATGTCGAGCACCACGGCGCCCGAGGCAAGCTGGAACGCCGCGTGCACCGTGCCCGTTGCCGTGGCGATGCGGAGCGCGCCATCGGCCTGTGGGGCAAGCGCGGTGATCCGGCTGCGCGGGATCAGCCGGAAGACCTCCGCGGTGTCATAGCCGAAGCTCTCGCCCGGGGTGCGCAGGGTGACCGCCCCCTCGCTCTCGCTCAACCGCCAGTCGGTGCCGGGCGGCAACATGAAGACGAGGCGCGAGAAGCCGTCATGCTCGCCCGAGCGCACCGGCACCTGTTGCGCCAGCGCCGCGCCGGCCGCGCAGATCAGCGCACCGCTTGCAAGGATCAGCCCGAGCCTCATGCCGCCTCTGCCTTCACCGTCCGCAGCGCCTCTTCCAGCTCGGAAAAGCTCGGGCGGATGTGATGGGGGGTGTTCTGCCGGCCGACCTCGATGCAGATATTGGTCGCGTGGTTGTAGAGATTGGCGACCAGCACCTCGCGGATCAGCTTGTAGAAATGGCTGTCCTCCTCGATCACCGCGCCGATCCGGCTGGCGAAGGGGCCGACGAAGCCATAGGCGAGAAAGACGCCGAGGAAGGTGCCGACCAGCGCGCCGCCGATCATGTGGCCGAGGATCTCGGGCGGCTGGTCGATCGCCGCCATCGTCTTGATCACGCCAAGCACCGCGGCGACGATGCCAAGCGCGGGCATCGCGTCGGCCACGGTCTGGATCGCGTGGCTCGACTGCATCGCGTGCTCGTAATTGGCCTCGAGCTGCTTGTCGAGGATCTCCTCGACCTGATGCGGGTCGTCGTAATTCATCGAGGCGGCGCGCATCGTGTCGCAGATCATCTCGACCGCCTCGTGATCCTTCATGATTTTCGGATATTTCTGGAAAATAGAAGAGCCCTGCGGCGCCTCGATATGTTCCTCGACGGCGACGGGGTTCTGCCGCACCAGCCGGATCAGCTCGAACAGCAGGCACAGCAGGTCGCGATAGTCGGCGGGCTGCCAGGTCGGGCCGCGGAACACCTTGCCGAGGTCGCGCAGCGTGTGCCTGATCGTCGCAAGGCTGTTCGACAGCAGGAACGAGCCCGCCGCGGCACCGCCGATCATGATCAGCTCGAACGGCATCGCCTTCAGGATGATGCCGATCTTGCCGCCTGCCGCGACGAAGCCGCCGAACACCATCACGAAGATGACGATCATCCCGACAATGCCGATCATTCATCTCTCTCCACAGTACGCCCGGCAGTCTTGCGCGGGGGATTGACCGATGCCGCGGTTCAGCGGCGGGGGGCGCCGGCGTTTCTGCCGGCCATGATGACGCTGATCGAATAGCCGACTTCGGGCGTCAGGTTGGCGAGGACGGCAGCCGCCGCTTCGGGCCGCATCTTGCCGAGGAAACCCGCCGCGAATTCGGGCGCCATCGTCTCGAACAGCGGCGCCGCCTCCTTCGGCTTCATGTTTTCGTAGACGGTGACCAGCCGCGCGACATCCGCGTCGGCCCCGGAATCGGCGACCGCCACGGTCTTCGACAGCGCATTTTCCGCCGCGATCAGTGTCGCGAGACGCTCGTCAATGCGCTGTTCGGCGAGCCGCAGCGCCTGCGCCCGGTCGGCGATGATCCCTTCGCGCAGGCTCAGCTTCTGCTCGCGGTCCTCGAGCGCGCGCAAAAGCGCGGCATTCGCGGCCGGATCGGGGCAGGTCGTGGCGGCCCCGCCGGTGCCGGTGCCGGCGTCGAGCGCCAGCGCCAGCCCGACGCCGTCGCCGATCCGCATCACCGCGGCCACCGCGAAGGTGCCGGCGATCAGCGGCAGGATGGTGCGGCCCGGGCGCCAGGGGCGACGCGGCGGGCGGGCGGCGGGCGGCTTCATTCCGCCGCCTCCATCCCCGAGCTGCGGGGCCGGCGGCGGAGCACGCGGGGGCGGCGTGCGCCGGTCTCGGCCTCGGGCAGGTCGTGCAGGGCCGCAAGCATCAGTTCGAGCCGCTCGGCGCCCTGCTCGGCACGTTCGGTCAGGGCGGTCAACTGCTCGGCCGAGAGCGCAGCGGTGGATTGCGCGCGGTTCAGCGCCTTCGTCATGTCGTCGACCTGGGCCGAGAGCACCGCGATCGCCCCGCCCATGCCGTTCTCGAGCTGGTTGAAGCGTTTCAGCCGGCGCGACAGGACCAGGCAATAGACCGCCGCCCCAAGTGCGCCGAGCCCGGCCAGAAGATCGGCAAACAATTGCATCGGGCTGTCCTCAGTTCAGAACGAATTCCATGATCAGCAGGTCGCGTACCCGGTCCGCGCCACACACGATCTGCACCCGGCGCAGCATCTGCGCGCGCAGCCGGATCAGCGCAGCCGGGTCTTCGATGTCGCGCAGCTCGACCGCGCGCAGATAGCCGTTGAGCACGTCGACCACCCGCGGCCGCAGCAGCTCGACATCCTTCTGATAGGCGGCGGGCACCTCGATCTGGGCCGAAAAGCGCAGGTGCCGCGCGGCCGGGTCCGACAGCGAGATCACCATCGGCTCGAGCGCCACATAGGCGATGTCCGGCAAGGCCGCTGGCCCCGCCGCTGTATCGTGCGCCGTGCCGTGACTGGCCGGCAGCAGCCCGAGGTAGAGCGCCGCAAAGCTCGCTCCGCCACCGGCGATCATCAGCACGAGGCCGAGAATCAGCGGCAGTCTTGAGCTGTGGGAAGGGGCCGCTTCCGGCTCCGTCTGTGTCTGCGCCATCGCCATCGCATCACCGGTTTCTTCGTCGCCCCAGCTATAGCCTTGAGACGACTAACCGATTGTTAAGGGCGATCGCGGAAAGATGCCCGGGACGACGGGACAGACACCCGCTCGTGTGGAGGTGCGGCTTGCAACAGTTGACGACGGTATGGGGAAACCTCGACGCGCGTCGCCGCATCATCGTCCTCGGGGCCACGGCGCTTGTCTTTGCGGCGGTGCTGGCGCTGTCGGGCCTGACGGCGCGGCCGGACATGGCGCTGCTCTATGCCGGGCTCGACGGGGCGAAGGCGGGCGAAGTGATCTCGGCGCTCGAACAGCGCGCGGTGGCATACGAGGTGCGCGGCGATTCGATCTATGTCGAGGCGCCGAAGCGGGATGCGCTGCGGATGACGCTTGCGGCCGAGGGGCTGCCGGCGACCGGCGGCGCGGGCTATGAGCTGCTCGATTCGCTTTCGGGCTTCGGCACCACCTCGCAGATGTTCGACGCCGCCTATTGGCGTGCGAAGGAAGGCGAGCTGGCGCGCACCATCCTTGCCAATCCGGCGATCCGCGCGGCGCGGGTGCATATCGCCCCGCCCGCGGGCGTCTCGTTCCGCACGCAAAGCCGCCCGACCGCTTCGGTGACCGTCACCACCGGCGCGGGCGGTCTCACACCGCCGCAGGCCAAGGCCCTGAAATACCTGATCGCCTCGGCTGTCGCGGGGATGACGCCCGAGGATGTCTCGGTGATCGACACGGCAAGTGGTCTGGTCGCGGCCGGGGACGAGACACCCGCCACCCTGGGCGAAGACCGCGCTGCGACGCTGCGCCGCAACATCGAGCGGCTGCTCGAGGCGCGGGTCGGCTATGGCAATGCGGTGGTCGAGGTTGCAGTCGAGACGGTGACCGAGCGCGAGGCGATCACCGAGCGGCGCATCGACCCGACCAGCCGCACGGTGATCTCGACCGACACTGCCGAAAGTTCGAACAAGGCCGACGAGAGCAAGACCGGCGGCGTCTCGGTTGCCTCGAACCTGCCCGACGGGCAAGGCGCGAATGGCGGCAATTCGCAGCGGCAGGGCAACGAGACCCGCGAGCGGACGAATTACGACCTGTCGGAAACCACGCGCGAGATCGTGCGCAATCCCGGCGACGTGAAGCGGATCACCGTCGCGGTGCTGGTCGACGGCACCGAGGGCAAGGATGCGAACGGGCAGATCACGGTGGTGCCGCGGTCGGAGGACGAGATCGCGGCGCTGCATGACCTTGTCGCCTCGGCGGTGGGCTTCGATGCGGCGCGCGGCGATGTCATCACCCTCCGCTCGATGGCGTTCCAGCCGATCGCCGAGACCGGCGCGATGGCGACGGCGGGGATGCTTGGTGGCGGGGCGCCGCTGGACCTGATGCTGCTGATCGAGATTGCGGCGCTGGTGCTGGTGGTGGTCGTGCTGGCGCTGTTCGTGGTGCGGCCGGCGCTGGCGCCGCGCATTGCCACGCAGCCGCGCTCGGGCCTGCCCGCGCCGCTGTCGGCGCAGCCGGGAGCGGCGCCCGCGCTGATCGGAGAAATCAGCGGCGACGAGGGGCCGGAGCGCGAGATGGAACTGGTGGCGGATTTCGGCACCTTCGACCTGCCGGTGCCGATCTCGATGGCCTCGGCCTTTGGGGGGCAGACGGCCGAGCTCGAGGATGATCCGGTCGCCCGGCTGAAGCGGCTGATCGGTCAGCGCCAGGCCGAATCGGTCGAGATCCTGCGCGGCTGGATGGATAAACCGCAGGAGCGTGTCTGATGAGGAATCCGGTCCGGCTGGAAACCTTCGAGACCGACGCGGGCGCGCCGCAGCCGATCGAGATCGCCCCGGCCGCGTTCGAGGAGGCGCGGTTTGCGGCCTTCGAGCAGGGCTATTCCGCCGGCTGGGATGACGCGGTCGCGGCGCAGGACGGCGAGGCCGCAAAGCTGCGCATGCAGCTGTGCCAGCAACTGCAGGAGATGTCCTTCACCTTCGTCGAGGCAAGGCGCAACCTTCTGGTCGCGCTGCAGCCGCTGTTGCTCGAGATGGCGGCGAAGGTGCTGCCCGCCGCGGCGCGGGAGGCGCTGCCGCGGATCGTCGTCGAACAGCTTCTGCCGCTGGCGGGCACGGTTCTCGACCGGCCGGTGACGGTGGTCGCCTCGCCCGCAAGCCTGGCGCTGTTGCGGGCGTTGCTGCCGGCGGCGGGTCTGCCGCTGACCTTCGCCGCGGAGCCGAACCTCGGCGATGGCCAGGCCTATCTGAAATTCCCCGATGCCGAGACGCGGATCGACCTCGACGGTGTGACCGCGGCGATCACTGCGGCGATCCGCAGCTACTTCGATGCCACCTTGCAGGAGACCGACCATGGATGACGTCCGCCAAGACCCTGCCGCGAGCCCGTTCTCGCAGATCCCGATCGAGATCACGATCTCGGTCGGCAAGGCACGTCCCCTGGTGCGCGATCTGCTGCGGATGAAGCGCGACGCGATCCTGCCGCTCGACCGCAAGGTCGAGGACCCGGTCGAGCTTTACGTCGGCGACAAGCTGATCGCGCGCGGCGAGCTGACCGAGCTCGAGGGCGATCAGGCGGGCCAGCTCGCCGTGCGGCTGACCGAGGTGGTCGACCTGCAGAACGGGCTCTGAACCATGCGCCGCATCGCGGTTCTGGCCGCATTCCTGTGCCTTGCCGCACTGCCCGCCGCGGCGCAGCAGATCTCGCTCGACTTCGGCGGCAGCGACAGCCTTGCCGGTCGCTCGATGCTGATGATCGCGGGGATCACCCTGCTCAGCATCGCACCCGGGCTGGCGATCATGGTGACCTGCTTTCCCTTCGTGGTCACCGTGCTGTCGATCCTGCGCCAGGCGATGGGGTTGCAGCAGTCGCCGCCGAACATGCTGATCGTCAGCCTGGCGCTGTTCCTGACCTGGTTCATCATGGAACCGACCTTCACCGAAAGCTGGAACGCCGGCATCAGCCCGCTCTTGGACGGCACGGTCGACCTTGCCACGGCGTTCGCGCGCGGGGTGGAACCGTTTCGCGGCTTCATGGCCGGGCGGGTGAACCCCGACACCTTCGCCCAGCTTTCCGGCCTGCGCGACGGCACCCCCTTCGCGGGCGAGCTGCGCGCGGCGCCGCTCTCCACCCTGGTGCCGGCCTTCATGCTGTCCGAGATCACCCGCGCCTTCGAGATCGGTTTTCTCGTCTATCTGCCCTTCCTCGTCATCGACCTCGTCGTCTCGGCGATCCTGATGTCGATGGGCATGATGATGGTGCCGCCCGCCGCGGTGGCGCTGCCCTTCAAGCTCGCTTTCTTCGTGGTGGCGAACGGCTGGGTGCTGGTCTCGGGGGCGCTGGTACGCAGCTATCTCTAGCGCCGGCGCCCGATGCTAGAGATAGCGGCCGATCACTCGGCCGCCCGCCGCGGCAGCACCCAGCCCGGCCGGATCCGGTGGCAGGTATAGCCGTTCGGGATGCGCTCGAGGTAATCCTGATGCTCGGGCTCGGCCTGCCAGAACGGGCCGGCGGGGGCAACCTCGGTCACCACCTTGCCCGGCCACAGGCCCGAGGCATCGACATCCGCGATGGTGTCGAGTGCGGTCTGGTGCTGCGCCTCGGACATGTAGAAGATCGCCGAGCGGTAGGAGAGGCCGATATCATTGCCCTGCCGGTTCGGCGTGGTCGGGTCGTGGATCTGGAAGAAGAACTCGAGCAGCCGGCGATAGCTGATCTGCGCCGGATCGAAAGTGATCTCGATCGCCTCGGCATGGGTGCCGTGGTGGCGATAGGTCGCGTTCGCCACGTCGCCGCCGCTATAGCCGACGCGGGTCGCGATCACTCCCGGAAGCTTGCGGATCAGATCCTGCATCCCCCAGAAGCAGCCACCGGCAAGAAGGGCCGTTTCGGTCATCATTTCACCATGTCCAGATAGTCGCCATAGCCTTCGGCCTCCATCCGGTCGCGCGGGATGAAGCGCAGGCTGGCCGAGTTGATGCAATAGCGCAGCCCGCCGCGGTCCTGCGGCCCGTCGGGGAAGACGTGGCCCAGATGGCTGTCGCCGTGTTTCGAGCGCACCTCGACCCGCACCATGCCATGGCTGAGGTCGCGATGCGCGGTGACGTGCTCGGCCTCGAGCGGGCGGGTGAAGGACGGCCAGCCGCAATGGCTGTCGAACTTGTCCTGCGAGGCGAAGAGCGGCTCGCCCGACACCACGTCGACGTAAAGCCCCGGCTCGGTGGTGTCGGTGTATTCGCCGGTGAAGGGGCGTTCGGTGCCGCTTTCCTGCGTCACCCGGTATTGCTCGGGCGTCAGCCGGGCCAGCGCCTCGGGCGTCTTCGCATAGGTCCTGCTCATGCGGTTCCCTCCTGTTGCGGTCTGGCGCAGAAGATGGGGCGCGGGCGGCGGATGTCCAGCCCCGCGCCCTTGCGGACCGTCTCAGGCCACCAGTTGCTCGGCGCGCTTGAGGTCGACCGAGACCAGCTGGCTCACCCCCTGCTCCTGCATCGTCACGCCGAACAGCCGGTCCATCCGGCTCATCGTCACCGCGTGGTGGGTGATGACGAGGAAGCGGGTGTCGGTGCGCCGCGTCATCTCGTCCATCAGGTCGCAGAACCGGGTCACGTTCGCATCGTCGAGCGGCGCGTCGACCTCGTCGAGCACGCAGATCGGCGCCGGATTCGCCAGGAACACGGCGAAGATCAGGGCGAGCGCGGTCAGCGTCTGCTCGCCACCCGACAAGAGCGACAGTGCCGACAGCTTCTTGCCCGGCGGCTGGCACATGATTTCAAGCCCGGCCTCAAGCGGGTCATCCGATTCGACCAGCACCAGATTGGCCTCGCCGCCGCCGAAGAGATGGGTGAACAGGTTGCGGAAGCTCTGGTTCACCTGCTCGAAGGCGGTCAGCAGCCGCTCGCGCCCCTCGCGGTTCAGCCCCTGGATGCCCGAGCGCAGCTTGCGGATCGCCTCCTCGAGGTCGCCCTTTTCCTGCACCAGCGTGTCATATTCGCCTTGCACCTCGCGCGCGTCTTCCTCGGCACGCAGGTTGACCGCGCCAAGCGCCTCGCGGCTGCGCTTCAGCCGGGCGACCTCGGTCTCCAGCTCATCGGCGCCGGGCATTTCCTCGGCGCCCTCGCCAAGGCTTGCAAACAGTGCCTGCGGCGATTGCTCGGTGACCTCGAGGATGCGGTCGGCGGCCTGCGACAGCGTCGCGCGGGCGGCCTCGACCCGGGCCTCGGCGCGGGCCCGGCCCTCGCGCGCCTCGCCGGCCAGCCGCTCGGCCTCGCGCTCGGCGAATTGCGCCTCGCGCAGCGCGGCCTCGGCCGCGGCCAGACGCTCCGAGGCGGTGCCGCGGCGCTCCTCGGCGCTCTCGATCGCCGCGGACAGCTCCTCGCGCTTCGCCGCCAGCTCCTCGGGCACCTCGGCCGCTTCGGACAGCTCGTCCACCGCCTCGGCGCGGCGCGCCGCCAGTTCCGCCGAACGCTTCTCGGCGGTCTCGAGCCGGTGGCGCCAGCCCGACAGCTCCTTGGTGATCTCCTGCCGGCGCTTCAGCCGGGCCTCGCCCTCGCGGCGGATCTCGTCATGCGCCGAGCGGCGGGTGAGCATCGTCACCCGCGCCGCCTCGACCGTCATCTTCACCGCATCGACATCGGCGCGCGCGGCATCGAGGTTCGGCAGCGCCGCCGATTGTGCCTCGGCCTCGGCAAGCGCCAGCCGCGCCGAGGACGCCTCGTCGCCGTGCCGCTTCATCGCCAGCCGCGCGGATTCAAGCTTGCCCGCGGCAATCGCGCGCTCGGCCTCGGCCCGGCTCAGCGCGCGGCCGGCTTCGGCCAGACGCTGATCGGCGGTGCGGCGCGCCTCGCGGGCGCGGGCATCGGCGGCCGAGGCATCGGCGAGCGCGCGCGTCAGCGCCTCATGCGCCTGCCGTGCGCCTTCGGCCCGTGCCGCGACCTCCTCGAGGTCACGTTTCAGCTCGACCAGACGGTTGAGCTGGCGCAGCCGCAGCGCCGCGGCACTCGGCGCATCCTCGGCGCCGGCGCGGAACCCGTCCCACCGCCACAGATCGCCGGCGAGCGACACCAGCCGCTGGCCGGGCGCCAGAAGCGGCTGCAACCGCGCGCCTTCGGCCGCATCCGCGACAAGGCCGATCTGGCCGATGCGGCGGGCCAGCACCTCGGGCACGCCGACATGCGTGGCCAGCGGCGCGACGCCTTCGGGCAGCGGCTGCGGCGCGTCGTAATCGGGCAGAAGACCCCAGCCCGAGGCGGCGTCTTCCCCGACCTCGGGGGCGCGCAGATCGTCGGCCAGCGCCGCACCAAGCGCCGCCTCATAGCCCGGTTCCACCTGCACCCGGTCCAGAAGCTGCTGGCCGCTCGCCGATTCGCGCTCGACCAGCCGGGCAAGCGCCGTCACCTCGGCGCGCAGCGCGCCGGCCTCGCCCTCGGCCTCGGAGCGCATGGCGCGGGCGGCGGATTCGCGGGCCTGCACCTCGGCGCGGGCCTCCTCGGCGGCGGTCAGCATCTCCTCGGCGGCCTCGGTCGCCTCCTGCGCCTCTTCCTGCGCGATCTGCGCCGCCTCGAAGGCCTCGCCGGCGCGGTCAAGCGCCTCGGCGGCCTCCTCGGCCTGATCCGCCGCGCGCGCGGCCTCGGCCTCGGCGCGGGTCGCGGTCGCACGGCTGTCCGACAAAAGCCGCTGCGCCGAGCCGTGCCGGGCGGCGAGTCGCGCCACGTCCTCGGTCATCTCGGCGAGCTGCGCCTCGCGGTCGGCCAGAACCCCCGCCGCCTCGGCCGAGGCCTCGGCCGCCGCCTCGAGCTTGTCGTCCTGGCCCTCGGCGGCCTTCAGCAGCTGCCCCATCTCCCAGTCGAGCTGCTCGATCGTCTCGCCGGCGTCGCGGTTCAGCCCGGCCTCGCGCTCCATGTCGCGGTCAAGCTGGGTGATGCGCGATTTCAGCGTCTCGATCCGGGCGGCGGCCTGCGCTTCCTGATCGGAGAGCGCGTCGCGCTGCAACACCAGCCGCTGCAGGATCGCGCCGGCGATCGCCTCTTCCTCGCGCAGCGGCGGCAGGCCGTCTTCCTGCACCGCGCGGGCCTTCGCCGCCGAGCGCGCCGCGCCCTCGGCCTGCGCGGCCGCGGTCAGCCGCGCACGCAGCCCCGCCTCGGCCTCCTCGCGGGCAAGGTCGGCCTCGCGCCAGCGCCGATAGAGCAGCATCCCCTCGGCCCGGCGCAGCGCGGCGCCGAGTTCGCGATAGCGCGCCGCCTGCCGGGCCTGCCGGGCAAGTGTCGCCAGCTGCCCGCCCAGCTGCTCGATCACATCATCGACGCGCAGCAGGTTCTGTTCGGCGCCATTGAGCTTCAGCTCGGCCTCGTGCCGGCGCTGATAGAGGCCCGAGATCCCCGCCGCCTCTTCCAGAATCCGCCGCCGCGCCTTCGGCTTGGCGTTGATGAGTTCGGAAATCTGCCCCTGCCGCACCAGCGCGGGCGATTGCGAGCCGGTCGAGGCATCGGCGAACAGCATCTGCACGTCGCGCGCCCGCACGTCCTTGCCGTTCACCTTGTAGGCCGAGCCCGCGTCGCGGGTGATCCGGCGCACGATCTCCAGCGTGTCGGCGTCGTTGAAGCCCGAGGGCGCCAGCCGCTCGGTGTTATCGATGCTGAGCGAGACCTCGGCGAAGTTGCGCGCCGGCCGGGTGGCGGCGCCGGCGAAGATCACGTCCTCCATGCCGTCGCCGCGCATCGCGGTCGGGCGGTTCTCGCCCATCACCCAGCGCAGCGCCTCGAGCAGGTTCGACTTGCCGCAGCCATTCGGCCCGACGACGCCGGTCAGACCGTCGTGGATCACGAGGTCGGTCGGGTCGACGAAGCTCTTGAAGCCGTTCAGGCGCAGGCGGGAGAAGCGCAAGGCAGATCTTTCCGATTCCGTTCAGGGTGGGGCAGTTTCGGGTGCAGCCGCGGGCGAGTCAACCGCGCACCCCATGATCTGGCGGGACGGACGCGGTTATCCACAAGATCTGCGCGGGTTTCGGCTTGATCCCGGCCGCGCCTTGCCTAGGCTGGGCAAAACGCCTCGCAACAAGGGAAGGCCGATGGTCCCGGCTCTGTCAATCATCTTGATCTTTCAGCTCGTGGGCGAGGTGATCTCGCGCGCGCTGCACCTGCCGCTGCCCGGGCCGGTGCTGGGCATGGTGGGGCTGGTGGTAGCGCTGCAGGTGATCCCGCCGCTCGGCGCGCTGATCCGGCCGGCGGCGCAGGGGCTTCTGGCCAATCTGGCGCTGCTCTTCGTGCCGGCGGGGGTGGGGGTGGTCGCGCACCTGTCGACGATTGCCGCGCATGGGCTGGCGCTGGCCGTCTCGCTCGTCGTCTCGACACTGCTGGCGATCACCGTGGGGGCGCTGACCTTCACCTGGGTCGCGCGGCTGGTGGGGAGCAACCCCGATGACTGACGCCGCGCTGATCTGGTCCTATCTCGCCTCGAAGCCGCTTTTGTGGCTCGCCGCGACGCTGATCGCCTATTGGGCGGGCGACCGCATCTATCGGCTGGCGCGCTGCAACCCGATCGCCAACCCGGTGCTGATCGCGGTGGTGCTGCTCGCTGTGCTGCTCGAGCTGACCGGCACCACTTACGAAAGCTATTTCGACGGCGCGCAATTCGTGCATTTCATGCTGGGCCCGGCGACGGTGTGCCTGGCGGTGCCGCTGCAGGCGAACCTCGGGAAGATCCGCAAGGCACTGGTGCCGATTGCGGTGGCGCTGGTCGCGAGCTCGTTCACCGCGGTGTTCTCGGCGCTGGCGATCGCCTGGGCGCTGGGCGCGGACAAGGGGCTGCTCGCCACGCTCGCGCCGAAATCGGCCACTGCCCCGGTCGCCATCGGGATTTCGGAAAGCCTTGGCGGCGCGCCGACGCTGACCGCGGTGCTGGTGCTGCTCACCGGCATGATCGGGGCGATCTTCGTCACCCCGATGCTGAACGCGATCGGGCTGACCGACTGGCGCGCGCGCGGCTTTGCGACCGGGGTCGCGGCACATGGCATCGGCACCGCCCGCGCCTTTCAGGTGAATGACACGGCGGGGGTCTTCGCCTCGATCGGGATGGGGCTCAATGCGGTGCTGACGGCGTTCCTCGCGCCGCTGGTGCTGCAGCTTTTCCTCTAGCCGCGGGTGCGGGGCGGGCGCGGCTTGTAGACCGGCAGCTTCCAGCCCCAGCGCAGCGACCCCGCCCGCAGCGCGAAGGTGACGAAACCGCAGCCGATCGCCGCGGGCAGCCCCGGCGCGCCGGCGGCGGTCAGCAGCAGCGCCGCCCCCGCGCCGGCAAAGGCGCAGCTGAGATAAAGCTCGCCCTGCTTCAGGGTCAGCGGCACCTCGTTGCACACGACATCGCGCATCAGCCCGCCGAACGAGCCGGTGACCACCCCCATGATCAGCACCGTGACCGGCCCGTGCCCGCGCGACATCGTCACCGCGACGCCCGCCGGCACCGCGACGGCGAGTGCACAGGCATCCAGCCACAGCAGCGTGCGATAGCGGCTTTCCAGCAGATGCGCGGTGAAGAAGACCAGCACCGCCGCCCCGGCGATCAGCACCATGTATACGGGCTGGCCGACCCAGAACACCGGGATCCGCCCGATCAGCAGATCGCGCAGGGTGCCGCCCCCCACCGCGGTCAGGGCCGCGATGAAGATGAAGCCCACAAGGTCGAGCTGCTGGCGCGAGGCGACCAGCGCGCCCGTCAGTGCAAAGACGAAGACCGAGATGTAATCGAGTGCGATGCCAATGGGCAGCGTGGTCAGATAGTCGATGACCGGATGCTGATCCCCGGGGGTCATGGCGGCGCCTCGCTGCAGTGTCGCCCGATGCTAGCGGGTTATTTGCCGCCTTTATAGGGGGCCATGCCGGCGCGGGCGAGCTCGTCGGCGCGCTCGTTCTCGGCGTGGCCGGCGTGGCCCTTGATCCATTTCCAGGTCACCTTGTGGCGCGCCTGCGCCGCATCGAGCCGCTGCCACAGATCGACGTTCTTCACCGGCTTGCGGTCCGCGGTCTTCCAGCCGTTGCGCTTCCAGCCATGGATCCAGCCGGTCACCCCGTTCTTCACATAGGCCGAGTCGGTGGTGATGGTGATCGCCACCTCGCGGGTCAGCGCCTCGAGCGCGCTGATCGCCGCCAGCAATTCCATCCGGTTGTTGGTGGTCATCGCCTCGCCGCCGTTCAGCTCGCGCTCCTTGGCGACGCTCTCGCCCTCCATCGCGCGCATCAGCACGCCCCAGCCCCCCGGCCCGGGGTTGCCCGAGCAGGCGCCGTCGGTCCATGCAAAGAAGTCGGCCATGTCTTCCAATCGCTCCAAATATCCCGGGGTGCGGGGCAGCGCCCCGCATCTGTCCGCTCCGTTTGCGCCGCGCTCAGGCGGTGCGCAATACCCGCGGCACCTTGAACTCGATGTCCTCGCGTGCGGTCTCGACCCGCTCGACGGTCAGCGCGTAATGCTCGGCAAAGGCGTCGATCACCTCGTTCACCAGCACCTCGGGCGCCGAGGCGCCCGCGGTCACGCCGACTGCCCGGATGCCCTCGAGCGCGCGCCAGTCGATATCGGTCGCACGCTGCACCAGCTGGCTGTAGCCGCAGCCCTCGGCGCGTCCCACCTCGACCAGCCGGCGCGAGTTCGACGAGTTCGGCGCGCCGATCACCAAAAGCGCGTCGATCTTCGGCGCGATCGCCTTCACCGCCGCCTGCCGGTTCGTCGTGGCATAGCAGATGTCTTCCTTCGCCGGCCCGACGATCGCCGGGAAGCGCGCCTTCAGCGCCGCGACGATTTCGGTGGTGTCGTCGACCGAAAGCGTCGTCTGGGTGATGAAAGCGAGCCGCGCCGGATCGCGCGGTTCCAGATGCGCGACATCGGCCACGGTCTCGACCAGCAGCACCTCGCCCTCGGGCAGCTGTCCCATCGTGCCCAGCACCTCGGGGTGGCCGGCATGGCCGATCATCACCATCTGCAGCCCCGCCTCGTGGTGGCGCTCGGCCTCGATATGCACCTTGCTGACCAGCGGGCAGGTCGCGTCGACCCAGATCATCTCGCGCCGCTGCGCCTCGGCCGGCACCGATTTCGGCACGCCATGCGCCGAGAAGATCACCGGTCGGTCGGCGGGCACCTCGTCCAGCTCCTCGACGAAGACCGCGCCCTTGTCGCGCAGCCCGTCGACGACGAATTTGTTGTGCACGATCTCGTGGCGCACATAGACCGGCGCCCCCCATTTCTCGAGCGCCATCTCGACGATCTTGATCGCCCGGTCGACGCCGGCGCAGAAACCGCGCGGCGCGGCGAGGTAGAGGGTCAGGGCTGGCTTCATCGCGCTCTCCTTGGTCTGTTCCTGACCTAATGCGCCCCGCCCGGCGCGTCCAGCCCGGCGCGTGCGGCATGCAGAAGGCAAAAATAGCCGCGACACATTCGGTCAATTCATGCTGCGTGCGCGAATTTTTATTGCGCTGCGACTGCAAAATGCCTAAGCACGGGACCAACGCAAGACGAGGCGCCGATTCCGGGCGCAAGATGGGGCTGACATGACCACGACGACTGTTCTTCCTGACCTGCTCGCTCTGACCGAGGCGGCGCTGCCCGAACTCGCCACGCTGCTGTCCGAGGCCACCACGAAGCTGCGCGCGAAGGTGAGCCGCGAGGGCAAGGTCTCGGGATCGGCGCTCGAGCGCGAGCAGTTCGCTGCCCATGCGCTTGCCTGGCTCGCCACCTATGAACAGTCGCTGGTGCAGCTGCGGGCCTGGGCCGGTCGCGTCGCCGAGGCGGGTGGCTTCGGCGAGATGGAAGGGCTGCTGCTGCAGATCGGCTTCGGCGAATACCTGAACCAGATCGCCGGCGGCATCCCGATGAGCCAGGGCGAGGTGGTGCGTCTGCACGACCTCGGGCTGAGCTGGACGCCGTCGGCAGCGGCCGCCAAACTGATGGCCGAGGGCAACAGCCCCGCCGCCCGCGCGGCCCTCGTCGCCCTGATGCGCGACAACCAGGGGCGGGCGCTCTTCGGCGCCTCGGGCCTCGATGAAGACCTCGAGATGATCCGCGAGCAGTTCCACCGCTATGCCGAGGAACGGGTGATCCCGAACGCGCATGAGTGGCACCTGAAGGACGAGCTCATCCCGATGGAGATCATCGAGGAGCTTGCCGAGCTTGGCGTCTTCGGCCTGACCATCCCCGAGGAATATGGCGGGCTTGGCCTGTCGAAGGCCTCGATGGTGGTCGTCACCGAAGAACTCTCGCGCGGCTATATCGGTGTCGGCTCGCTCGGCACGCGCTCGGAAATCGCCGCCGAGCTGATCCTGTGCGGCGGCACCGAGGAGCAGAAGAAGAAATGGCTGCCCGCGCTCGCGAGCGGCGAGATCCTGTCGACTGCGGTCTTCACCGAACCGAACACCGGTTCGGATCTGGGCAGCCTGCGCACCCGCGCGGTGCGCGACGGCTCTGACTGGGTCATCACCGGCAACAAGACCTGGATCACCCATGCGCAGCGCACCCATGTGATGACGCTTCTGGCCCGCACCGAGCCCGAGACCAGCGACTGGCGCGGGCTGAGCATGTTCCTCGCCGAAAAGACCCCGGGCACCGACGACAACCCCTTCCCGACCCCCGGCATGACCGGCGGCGAGATCGAGGTTCTGGGCTATCGCGGCATGAAGGAATACGAGCTCGGCTTCGACGGCTTCCGGGTGAAGGGCGAGAACCTTCTGGGCGGCGAGACCGGGCGCGGCTTCAAGCAGCTGATGGAGACCTTCGAATCGGCCCGCATCCAGACCGCGGCGCGCGCCGTCGGCGTGGCGCAGGCGGCCTGCGAGATCGGCATGCAATATGCGATCGACCGCAAGCAGTTCGGCAAGTCGCTGATCGAGTTCCCGCGGGTCTCGGGCAAGCTCGCGATGATGGCGGTCGAGATCATGATCGCGCGCCAGTTCACCTATTTCTCGGCCTGGCAGAAGGACCACGGCCGGCGCTGCGACCTCGAGGCGGGGATGGCGAAGCTCTTGGGCGCCCGCGTCGCCTGGGCGGCGGCCGACAACGCGCTGCAGATCCATGGCGGCAACGGCTTCGCGCTCGAATACACGATCTCGCGGATCCTGTGCGACGCGCGCATCCTGAACATCTTCGAGGGCGCGGCCGAGATCCAGGCGCAGGTCATCGCCCGTCGCCTGCTCGGCTGAGACTGCCATAATCAGGGAGGGAAACGGGGCCTTCTGGCCCCGTTTTTCATTGCATCGCGGGCCTGTTTGCGCTCACTGGCGGCAAAGGAGATTGCGATGATCCGTGACGCCAGTCCCGACGATGCCGAGGCCCTTGCGGCGATCTACAACGACGCCGTGCGCAACACGACGGCGATCTGGAACGATGTCGAGGTCGATGCCGCGAACCGCATCGCCTGGATGAGCGCGCGGCAGGGCGCGGGGCTGCCGGTCCTCGTGCTCGAAGAGGCGGGCGAGGTCACGGGCTATGCGAGCTATGGCCCGTTCCGCGCCTTTGACGGCTATCGCGAGACGGTCGAGCATTCAGTCTACATCCGCGCCGACCGGCGTGGCGGCGGCCGGGGCCGGGCGCTGATGACGCAGCTCATCGCCCATGCCCGCGCCGAGGGGCTGCATGTGATGGTGGCGGCGATCGAGGCGGGCAACGCGGCCTCGATCGCGCTGCACGAGCAGCTCGGCTTCCGCGCCATCGGCACGATGCCCGAGGTCGGGCAGAAATTCGGCCGCTGGCTGGATCTGGCGCTGTTGCAGCTGATGCTCGACGACCGCACTCAGCCCTGACGGGCGAGTGCCGCGATCAGCCGGGCGCGGGCGGCGGGGAGGGCACGGTCGCCGTGCTCGGCCGCGAAGCGGTCGAGGAAATGGCCGGTGAGGCGCAGCCCCTCCGTGACCTCCGCCCAGCTTGCCGGCCCCTGGCCGAGCAGGCAGGCGGGCAGCGGCAGCAGCCGCGGCGCCCAGTCCCCGGCGCCCGCCCGGCTGACGGCGCGGCCGCTGCGGGGGCTGACGAAGGCCAGATCCTCGCGCGTGCCGGTGACGGCGCAGCGGCTGAGATCAAGCGCATAGCCGAGCTCGTCGAGGAGCTGCATTTCCCAGCGCAGATAGTCGAGCGGCCAGCCCGGCACCGCATCGCCGATCACCGTGAAGAGCGGCTCGGTCGCGGCGAAAAGCGCGGGGTGGGGGGCGCGTTCGGGCAGCGCGAAGGCAAGCATCGCGCAGGTGGCGGACAGCCCGGCAAGCGCCAGCCGGTCGCTCATCGCGCCCGCGCGCGAGGCGATCGGTTCGACGGTGAAGGTGCCGAGCTGGTCCTCGAGCCGGGCGTGCCAGCGCAGGGCGACGGACGAGCCGGGCTGCAGCGTCGCCGCCATCTTCCGCGAGGCGCCGCCGCGCACCACGCCCGCATGCCGGCCATGGGCCATGGTGAAGACCTCGATCAGCGCCGAGGTCTCGCCCTGCGGGCGGGTCGAGAGGATGGTGCCGTGGTCTTGCCAGTCCATGCGGGGGGTTCCGGGGCGGGGTTCCGGGCCGAGAGGCCGGGGGGCTGTCTGCCCCCCGGACCCCCCGAAGGTATTTCCGGCAAGGAGAAAGGGAAAGGGGCGCTCAGTCGCTGAGGCCTTCCTCGTCGAGCAGGGTGCGACCGTCGCGGTTTTCGATCTCGATCACCCAGAGGTCGGGGTCGAAGCCGCGCTGGCGGCGGATCGAGGCGTCGACCTCGGGCTCGGGGCCCTCGGTCAGGATCATCCATTTGCGCGCGCCGGTCGTCAGATCGAAGCTGCGCTGCCACAGCGTCGCGCGGCCGTCGAGGGTGGCGCATTTCACCATCACCGCGCCGGCATGCGGCTCGCCATGCGCGGTGACATAGGCCGGAATATTGGCAATCTCCAGCCGTCGCAGATAGGCCCGCACCCAGAAATCCGAGGTCAGGCGGAGCGTCATTCAGTCGCCGTCCTTGAAGTCGAGCCCCATCTCGGAATAGCGCTCGGCCTCGTCGAGCCAGTTCGGGCGCACCTTGACCTGCAGGAAAAGATGCACCGGCCGGCCGAGGAATTCGGCGAGATCGGCACGCGCCGCGGTCGAGATCGCCTTGATCGTCTCGCCGCCCTTGCCGAGCACGATGCCCTTGTGGCCCTCGCGCGCGACATAGATCAGCTGGTCGATGCGGGTGGAGCCGTCCTTGCGGTCCTCCCATTTCTCGGTCTCGACGGTGAGCTGATAGGGCAGTTCCTCGTGCAGCCGCAGCGTCAGCTTCTCGCGCGTGACCTCGGCGGCGATCTGCCGCATCGGCAGATCGGCGATCTGGTCCTCGGGGTAGAACCACGGGCCCTCGGGCAGCTCGCCCGCCAGCCATTCGCGCAGATCGTCGACGCCATAGCCGCGCTCGGCCGAGATCATGAAGGTCTTGACGAAGGGGAAGGCTTCGTTCGCCGCCTGCGCGAGTTCGAGCAGGCGCTCGGCCTTGACCTTGTCGATCTTGTTGATCGCAAGCGCGACCGGCTGTTCGCCGGCGCGTTCCTTCAGCGCCTCGATGATCGCGCGGGTGCCGTCGGTCAGGCCGCGATGCGCCTCGATCAGCAGCACGATGATGTCGGCATCCGAGGCGCCGCCCCAGGCCGCGGTCACCATCGCCCGGTCAAGCCGGCGGCGCGGGCGGAAGATGCCGGGAGTGTCGACGAAGACGATCTGCGTCTCGCCCTGCATGCACACGCCGCGGATGCGGGCGCGGGTGGTCTGCACCTTGTGGGTGACGATCGAGACCTTGGCGCCGACCATGCGGTTGAGCAGGGTCGACTTGCCGGCGTTCGGCTCGCCGATCAGGGCGACGAAGCCCGCGCGGGTGTGGTCGGGATGCGGGGTGTCTTCGGTCATGTGGTGCCCTCCAGGCGGGTCAGCAGCGTCTTGGCGGCGGATTGTTCGGCCAGTCGTTTCGAGCCGGCCTTGGCGCGCTCGCTTTCGCCCGAGGCAAGATGCACCTCGATGGTGAAGACCGGGGCGTGGTCGGGGCCGCTGCGCGACACCGTTTCATACCCCGGCGGCGGCAGGCCACGGGCCTGCGCCCATTCCTGCAGAGCGGTCTTGGCGTCGCGGGCGTCTTCCTCGACGGCCTCGACGCGCTTGCCCCAGAGCCGCAGCACGAGCTTGCGTGCCACTTCGAAGCCCGCGTCGAGGTGCACGGCGGCGATCACCGCCTCCATCGCGTCGCCAAGCAGCGCCTCCTTGCGGCGGCCGCCCGACATCATCTCGGAGCGGCCGAGCTTCAGTACCGCGCCGAGGTCGATCTGGCGGGCGACATCGGCGCAGGTTTCCTTGCGCACCAGCGCGTTGAAGCGCGGCGCAAGCTGGCCTTCCGAGGCGTCGCGGTCGGCCTTGAACAGCGCCTCGGCGATGCTGAGCCCGAGCACGCGGTCGCCCAGGAACTCGAGCCGCTGGTTGTCGGGGCGCGTGGCCGAGCCGATCGAGCTGTGGGTGAGCGCGCGAACGAGAAGCTCGGGCTTCGCGAAGCGGTGCCCGAGCCTGTCCATGAATGCCTCGATGTCGGAGCCGACCTTCACGCCCTCACCTCAGTCGATCGCCTTGAAGAACCGATCCGGACGCCAGGTCCAGAAGTAGAAGAGCGACTTGCCCGCCGAGGAGAACATCACCCGGTCGGCGCGGCCGATCAGGTATTCCGCCGGCACGAAGCCAAGCCCGCCGGCAGCGGCCGGGAAGCGGCTGTCCTCGGAGTTGTCGCGGTTGTCGCCCATGAAGAAATACTGGCCCTCGGGCACGGTGAAGACCGGGGTGTCGTCGGCCACCCAATTGTCCGAGATGTTCAGGATGTCGTGGCTGACCCCGTTCGGCAGGGTCTCGGTCTGGCGCGCCTTCAGGCAGGTGCCGCCGATCCCCACCGGGTCGTTTTCGCAGCGCGGCATCAGCTGTTGCGGGCCCTGCGGCGCCTTCACCTCGGCGAAGGTGCCGGCATCGGCGAGCTGCACCGGCGCGCCGTTGATGTGCAGCACGCCCTGCACCATCTGGATCTTGTCGCCGGGCAGGCCGATCAGCCGCTTGATGAAGTCGACGTTCTTCGTCGGGTGACGGAAGACGACGACATCGCCGCGTTCGGGCTCGCGCGCGAAGATCCTGCCGGAGATCGGGCAGGCGGAGAACGGGCAGGAATGGCTCGAATAGCCGTAGGCCATCTTGTTGACGAAGAGGAAGTCGCCGATCAGCAGCGTGTCCTTCATCGAGCCCGAGGGAATCCAGAACGGCTGGAAGAACAGGGTGCGGAACACCCCCGCGATCACCAGTGCCCAGACGATGGTTTTCACCGTCTCGACGATGCCGCCTTCGGATTTCTTGGCCATTCCCTGCCCCGCTTGTGAAAAGTCCCGCCTTCCTAGGCTTGCGGGGATACCCAAGTCAAGGAAGGGGTCGTGCCTCGATCACCACGAAGGCCTGTGCCCAGGGGGCGTCGTCGGTCAATGTGACGTGAACGATCGCCTCGTGCCCGGGCGGGGTCATCGCGGCCAGCCGTTCGGCGGCCCAGCCGGTCAGATGCATCACCGGTTGCCCGGTGGGCAGATTCGTCACCGCCATGTCGCGCCAGGAGATGCCCATGCGCAGCCCGGTGCCAAGCGCCTTCGAACAGGCCTCCTTCGCCGCCCAGCGTTTGGCATAGGTGCCGGCAGTGTCGGCGCGCCGCTCGGCCTTGGCGATCTCGGTCTCGGTGAAGACGCGGGTGCGGAACCGATCGCCGAAACGGTCAAGCGTCGCGGCGATGCGGTCGATATTGGCGAGGTCGGAGCCGATGCCGAGGATCACGCTCACTCGCCCCGGGCTGCGTCCATCAGGGCGCGCATCTGGCCGATCGCGCCCTCGAGGCCGATGAACACCGCCTCGCCGATCAGGAAATGGCCGATGTTCAGCTCGCGGATCTCGGGCATCGCGGCGACCGGGCCGACCGTCTCGAAGGTCAGGCCATGGCCCGCGTGCACCTCGAGGCCGAGCGAATGGGCATAGGCCGCCCCCGCGGCGAGCGCCTCGAGCTCGAGGTCGCGCTCGGTGAAGCGGCCGGCAGAGTGCAGGTCGCAGTAATGGCCGGTGTGCAGCTCGATCACCGCAGCGCCGATCTGCGCCGAGGCCTCGATCTGCGCCGGGTCGTGGCCGATGAACATCGAGACGCGGATCCCCGCCTCGTTCAGCGTGCCGACGTAATCGGTCAGCCGGGCGAGGTCGGCCACCACGTCGAGCCCGCCCTCGGTCGTTACCTCCTGCCGCTTCTCGGGCACCAGGCAGCAGGCATGCGGCGCAGTGGCGAGCGCGATCGCCTGCATCTCCTCGGTCGGTGCCATCTCGAAGTTGAGCGGGATCCCGAGCTCCGCCTTTAGCGCGGCGATGTCGCTGTCGCGGATGTGGCGGCGATCCTCGCGCAGATGGGCGGTGATGCCGTCCGCGCCCGCCGCCTCGGCCAGCAGGGCGGCGCGCAGCGGGTCGGGATAGGCGGCGCCGCGGGCGTTGCGCAGGGTGGCGACGTGGTCGATGTTGACGCCAAGGCGAAGCGAGTGGGGCATGGAATCCTCCGGTCAGTGCGGCGAGAGTATGTGCGCAAGCCCGGGCGGAAGGGAAGGGGGCGCGCCATGTCCGAGGGGCTGTCGTGCGGGGCTCAGCCCTCGCCCGGCGGTGGGGCATTGCCATCCTTGCGGCGCGGGCTGATCTTGGCGCGGATCTTCGTCAGCCGTTCCTTCAGCCGGGTGCGGCGGCGGTTCTGATAGGCGGTGACGATCGGCAGGGCGATGAAATAGCACACCAGCCCCGCGGCGATGCCGGGCAGCAGTCCGCCCACCAGATAGGGCAGGAAGATCCCGTCGAAGAAATTCGCCAGCCCCTGCCACTGCGTCGGCTCGTGGGTGAAGAAGGCCACGAGGTTGTGGTGCAGGTCCTGGAAGGCATGGCCGAAGGTCTCGAACAGCCCCTCGGTCTGGACCGGGGCGAGATGCCGGCCAAGCATCCAGTGGCCGAGCTTGATCGAGACCAGCGCGATCAGCGGGAAGGTCAGCGGGTTGCCGATCAGCGTGCCGAAGAGCGCGGCGATGATATTGCCGCGCACCAGCCAGGCAAGCACCACCGCGCCGCCAAGGTGAAAGCCGAAGAGCGGCGTGAAGGAGATCAGCACGCCCGCGAAGATGCCGCGCGCGATCCGCTCGGGCCGGTCGGGCAGGCGGTTCAGCCGGTGCTTGATGTAGTGGAAGGCACGGGTCCAGCCGCCGCGCGGCCAGACCGCCTCGCGCAGCGCCTGCAGGAAGGGACGTTTGTTGCGCCGCTTGAAAACCACCGTCGTCCTTCTCCCCCTTGTCGGGGGCCGTTCCCTCCGTCCGCGATGCCCTCGGGTCCGCTCAGGGCTTGCGCGAGATGTCGCGCCACCGCTCCACCTGCGACACATCCGTCTCCGCCTCGAGCGCGGTAAGCAGCATGTGCAGGTGTTCCACGTCCCTTAGCTCGACTTCCACGACAAGCGAGTAAAAGTCCGGCTTGCGGTCGATGAAATGCAGATCCGAGATATTGGCCTTCTGTTGGCCGATCAAGGTGCAGATATGGCCAAGCACGCCGGCGTCGTTCGAGATCGTGATCTTGAGCGAGGCGGTATAGGCGGGCGGATGCTGGCCCGGCTGCCAGTGCAGATCGACCCAGCGTTCGGGCTGGTCCTCGAATTCCTCGAGCGCGGGGCAGTCGATCGCATGGATCACCACGCCCTGGCCGCGATAGGTGATGCCGACGATGCGCTCGCCCGGCAGCGGCTGGCAGCAATCGGCACGGCGGAAGCTCTGGTCGGCGCCGAGGCCGATCACCGCGCGGGTGGGCTCGACCGTCTCGGGGCCGTGCTGGGCAAGCTCGGGGTAAAGCGTCTCGACCACTTCGCGCGCGGTGAACTCGGCCGAGCCGAGCCGGGCGAGCAGCTCGATCTCGTCGACCATGCCGAGGGTCTTGGCCGCGGTGCGCAGCGCCTTGTCGGACACCTTGCGTCCGACATGCTCGAAGGCGACGCGGGCAAGTTCCGCGCCGAGCTTGACGAAGCGCGAGCGGTCCTCCTCGCGCAGGCTCTTGCGGATCGCGGCGCGGGCGCGGCCGGTGCCGACGATGTCGAGCCAAGTCGCCTGCGGGCGCTGCCCTGCGGCGGTGATGATCTCGACCGACTGGCCGTTCTTCAGCCGGGTCCAGAGCGGCACGCGGATGCCGTCGACCTTGGCGCCGACGCAGGAATTGCCGATCCGGGTGTGGATCGCATAGGCGAAGTCGATCGGCGTCGCGCCCTTCGGCAGCTTCACCACATCCCCCTTCGGGGTGAAGCAGAACACCTGGTCGGAATACATCTCGAGCTTGACGTTCTCGAGGAATTCCTCGTGATCGCCCTCGGTGAAACGCTCGGTCAGCGAGGACAGCCATTTCGCCGGATCGACGGCGAAAGGGTTCTCGGCGGGTTCGCCGTCGCGGTAGGACCAGTGTGCGGCGACGCCGGCCTCGGCCACCTCGTGCATCTGCCGGGTGCGGATCTGCACCTCGACGCGCTTGCCGTCGCGGCCGGTCACCGTGGTGTGGATCGAACGGTAGCCGTTCGTCTTCGGCTGGGAGATGTAATCCTTGAACCGGCCCGGCACGGCGCGCCAGCGCTGATGGATCAGCCCGACGACGCGATAGCAATCCTCGACATTCTCGGTGATGACGCGGAAGCCGTAGATGTCGGACAGGCGCGAGAAGGCAAGCTGCTTCTCCTCCATCTTGCGCCAGATCGAATAGGGGCGCTTCGCCCGGCCGAAGACGTCGGCCTCGATCCCGGCCTTGTCCATCAGCGTGCGGATGTCGTGCGTGATCTTCGAGATCACGTCGCCCGATTCCTTCTGCAGCGAGACGAAGCGGCGGATGATCGAGGTGCGGGCCTCGGGGTTCAGCACCTTGAAGGCAAGGTCCTCAAGCTCCTCGCGCATCCACTGCATGCCCATGCGACCGGCAAGCGGGGCGAAGATCTCCATCGTCTCGCGCGCCTTCTGCACCTGCTTCTCGGCGCGCATCGACTTGATCGTGCGCATGTTGTGCAGCCGGTCGGCGAGCTTCACCAGCAGCACGCGGATGTCCTTCGACATCGCCATCAGGAGCTTGCGGAAATTCTCCGCCTGCTTCGAGGCATTCGAGGACAGCTGCAGGTTGGTGAGCTTGGTGACGCCATCGACGAGCTCGGCGATCTCGTGGCCGAAAAGACCCTCGACCTCGGTATAGGTCGAGCGGGTGTCTTCGATCGTGTCGTGCAGAAGCGCGGTGACGATCGTCGCATCGTCAAGCCGCTGCTCGGTCAGGATCGCGGCGACGGCGACGGGATGGGTGAAATAGGATTCTCCCGACTGCCGGAACTGACCCTCGTGCATCTTCATGCCATAGCCATAGGCCCGGCGGATCAGCTCGGCATCGGTATGCGGGTTATAGTTGCGGACAAGCGCGATCAGGTCTTCGACGTCGATCATTCGCGCATCCGCCTCCCGCCGGTCGTGCGATTCAGTCGCGACCCTGCGCGTCCATCAGGGCGCGGAGCATGCGCTCTTCGTCCATGTCGTCGGCGCGCGGACGATCGGGGGTTTCGCCCGACATCAGCATCGCCATCGAATCCTCTTCGGGTTCGTCGACTTCGATCTGGGTCTGATGCGACTCGATCAGACGTTCGCGCAGATCCTCTGCGGATTGCGTCTCTTCGGCGATCTCGCGCAGGGCGACCACCGGGTTCTTGTCGTTGTCGCGGTCCACCGTCAGCGGAGAGCCGGCAGCGATTTCGCGTGCCCGATGCGCTGCGAGCATCACCAGCTCGAAGCGGTTCGGAACCTTGTCAACGCAATCTTCAACCGTCACGCGGGCCATTGGCATCTCCAATCGGACTTGGGAGGTGTGAAGCGCCTATTTAGGCGCAATATCGGGGCTTGACAAGCGCTCAATCCGGCACCCCCACCGGCTCGAGCGGCACGAGGGCGGCTTTTTCCGCCTCGGGCAGGGCTGCGGCCATTTCCGCCACGCTCTGGCCGGTCGCGGGGTGGCGCCAGCCGGGCGCAATCTCGGCGAGGGGAATCAGCACGAAACCGCGATCCTGCAGGCGCGGGTGCGGCAAGATCAGCTCGGAGGGCGTCTCGCGCATCTGCCGCTCGAGCGGCAGCGCGCGCCAGGCGGCCTGGCCCTCGGCGTCGGGCAGCACGGTCTGGCCGGCGGCGATCAGGTCGAGGTCGATCCTGCGCGCCTGCCAGCGCTCGCTGCGGACCCGGCCGAGCGCGGCCTCGATCGCGTGCAGCCGGTCGAGGACCTGTTCGGGCGTCGCCTCGGCGCGCAGCACGGCGCAGGCATTGACGTAATCGGGGCCGGAGCCGGCGGGGAAGGCGGGCGAGCGGTAGAACCGGCTCACGGCCGCAAGCACAAGTCCTTGTTCCGGCATCCTTTCCAGCGCTGCCGCCAGGGTCTGCGCGGGCAGTCCGGCGGCCGAGGGAAGATTCGCTCCGAGGGCAATCAGGAATGTGTTATTGGCCATAAATACAGATATCCTTGCCCTCGGCCGATTGCTATGCAGTTCTGTCAGGAACTGTGCGCAGCGGCGTATTGGGGATATTCTTCCTCGCGTCAACCACTCACACGACGCCTACCGCTGCGCAAAGACGAAAGGAAGTGTTGATGTTTTACAAGGACGAGCGGCTTGCGCTGTTCATTGATGGTTCGAACCTCTACGCGGCAGCCAAGGCGCTCGGGTTTGACATCGACTACAAGCTGCTTCGGCAGGAATTCGAACGGCGTGGCAAGCTGGTGCGGGCCTTCTATTACACGGCCCTGCTGGAAAACGAGGAATATTCGCCGATCCGTCCGCTGGTCGACTGGCTGCATTACAACGGCTACGCGATGGTGACGAAGCCGGCGAAGGAATACACCGACTCGATGGGCCGGCGGAAGGTCAAGGGCAACATGGACATCGAGCTCGCGGTGAACGCGATGGAACTCGCGCCGCGCCTCGACCATGCCGTGCTGTTCTCGGGCGACGGCGATTTCCGTCCGCTCGTCGAAGCGCTGCAACGGATGGGTGTGCGGGTGTCGGTCGTCTCGACGATCCGCAGCCAGCCGCCGATGATCGCCGACGAGCTGCGCCGCCAGGCCGATAATTTCATCGAGCTCGACGCGCTGCGCGAAGTGATCGGCCGCCCGCCGCGCGAGGCCCGCGAACCCGAGGCCGCCGCCGAGGCGTAAGCCGGATCCGACGGGGCCGTCGCGCCCCACTCCTCCGCGCGGGCCCGGCCGGAATGGCTGTAACAAGATCCGGAAAGGGGGGCTTCGGCTCCCCTTTTCTGCGAGGTGGGGCGCGGCTCAGGCCGCTCGCGGCCCGCGGCCTTGCGTGCGCGCAATCGTCAGCGCCTGCGCCTCGTGTGGCGCCAGTTCGCGCCGCACCGGCGCGGCATGCACCGGCAGCGTGCCGGCCTCGGCCAGCGCGGCGAGGGCGGTGGTGCGGGCGAGTGCCGGCTGCCGCGCCAGCCGCCCGGCGCTGAGGCTTTCGAGCCGGCAGCCGTCGGCGATCAGCAGGTGATGACACTCGAGCATGATCCCCTGCCAGCCCAGCACGCAGGGCCGGTCGGGCTGCTGCGCGCTGCAGCCGTCGACCAGGTGCTGCGCGGCGATCAGCACCTCTTCCTCGCCGAACAGATAGTCGACCGCGGGGCCCGCGAGCGCGATGCGGTGCTGCGGCAAAAGCCACAGATCGGTGCGCTCGGCAAAGCTCGGCGCGCTCAGCCGCACCGGGCGCAGCGCGCCAAGCGCGGGCAGCATCACCCGCCCCGACCAGAGCACCGGCTGCGGCCCGGCATCGACGGTCTCGACCAGATCGCCCGGGCGCAGGCTGCCCGCCGGGCGCAGCCCCCCGGGGGTGGCAATGGGCGTGGCGGGGGCAAAGCAGGCGCCGGGACCGACCGGCTGCACATGATCGCCGATTGCGAGCCAGTCCACCCGCGGCCCGGGCCGCGCGCCACTTGCCCCGGCGACGAGGGCGGCCATTTCAGCGCGGCGCGGCGGCAGGGGGGTGCTGCCGGCGCGCTGGCGCAAGGTGGCCTGGTCGAGCGCTTCCAGCGTCAGCAGGCTGTCGCCGGCGGCGATGTCCCAGCTCCAGACAAGGCGCATCCGTCCGCCGGCAAGACATTCCGCCGTGGCGTCGATCGACAGTGCATGGAAGGCCGCGCCGCGCCGTTCGATCAGGCCGAGCTGATGCCCGGTGCCGATGCCGATCGACAGGAACAGCCCCTCGCTGCCCATGGGCGGCAGATGCAGCAGCGGCAGCGGCCCGTCCTCGCCGCGCAGCAGGGTGAATTCGAGCATCAGGCTGCCGCGCGGCCAAAGCTCGGGCAGGGCGCGATGCGCGAGCGCAATCGCCCCTTCGCCCGGCAGCTGCGCCCGCAGCCAGCCGCCTGTCTCGGTCCGCGCCGCGCTCATGCGGCACGCCGATGCAGCAAGCGCGCCTCGTAGGCGCGCAGGCTGCGCCGCGCGGCGGGGCCGTAGCCCGCGCCGGTTTCCGGATCGAGTTCGGGGAAGAGGGCGCAGATCTCGGCCTGCACCGCGGCCTCCATCGCGCCCATCACCTGCGGTCCGGGCAGGAAGCTCTCGCTGGCAATGCCGTCGGCGAAGACGATGTGGTGGCGGTCGAGGAGCAGGTGCACATACTCGACGGTGCCGCCCTCGACCACCTGCACGGCGCGGCCATCGACCAGGTCCTTCGCCGCGACCAGCACCTCGGCTTCGCCGAACAGCAGTTCGGCCGCCGGATCGCGCACCAGCACCCGGTGCTGCGGCGAGACCAGCAATGGCCGCGTCGCGCCATGGGCCCCGGTCTCGAACCGGATCGGGGCGAAGCGGCCTTCGGCCGGCACCGTGCGCCGCCCGATCCAGCGCAACGGCTGCGGCCCGGCGTCCTTGGTCAGCACCAGATCGCCCGGCACCAGCGTCTCGACCGCGCGCGGCCCCGCGGGGGTGGCAACGCGGCTGCCGGCGACGAAGCAGGGCACGACATGCAAGGTGACAAGGCCCACGTCCGTGTGCCCGTCGGAACTCGTCACCTCGTAGGTGAAGTTGACGGTTTCCTCCTCGGGGTCGGCATGGACCGTCAGCGTGCCGTCGGCATTCAGCGTCACGCTCTCGCCCGAGGCGAGCTGCACGGTGTCGCCCGGCTGCACCGCAACGCCGTTGATCTCGGTGATCGTCAGCGTGCCCGCGGTGCGGTTCACGTCGTTGCCGAGCACGTCGATCGTCTTGTCGCCCCCCGGTTCGACCGTCGTCTCGTCATCGACGGCGACCAGCATTGTCTGGATCGAATCCCCCGCGATCAGCAGGTTCGAATCGTAATTCGCATCGCCCGCGTCGGCGATGCCGATGCGGATCGAATTCAGCGCGCCGACGTTCACCGGGAAGGTCAGCGTCATCGTCACGGTGAAGCCGTCCATCTCGGTGTTGTAGGCGTCGTTGGTGTTCGAGATGTAGAGGTTCTCGTTGTTGGCGCCGTTGACATTGTTGACCGAGGTGGCCGCGGTCGAGAGGTTCACCTCGACCGGCGAGCCGTTCACCCACACGCCGACCACGTCGTTGTAGATCGAGTTCACGTATTCCGGGTATTCGTCCGAGGCGAAGGTGAAGCTGATCGTCATCAGATCGCCGGTCGGCACGAAGTCGACGTCAAGCCAGGCGGCGTCATAGGTGCGGGTGCCGGCAAGCGCGTTGAAGCCTGCATTGTTGTCGATGCCGGTGGTGTTGGTCGAGGTATTGGTCGCGGTGTTCGGGTCCGACGAGAACCAGCCGCCACTGTTGGTGAAATCCGCGGCATTGCCGGTCGACAGGATTACCCCGGTGTCGGACGGCGTCGCCTCGGGCGAGATCGAATCGCCCTTGGTGTAGATCGCCGAGGAGTTCTTCGCGCCGGTATAGGAGGCATCGACCACCGTCACGCCGTCGCCAAAGATCGTCTGCGCCATCTGCATTGCAGTGGCGGAGGTGTTGTAGCCCAGCTCTGCCGCTCGTGCCATGCCGTCCCCGCAAATGTGGGAGGCAGCGCAAACGCCGCACCGGAAACATGCGTCCGGCCGTGGTGTCGGGCCGTTTCGGCCTCGGTGTCATGGGGGCGCTTTGGCCCTGCTCGTTGCCCTGCCTCGGGTCATAATTATTGCGCTCAGCCTAAGCCCGACTCTCGCCACGAGAAAACCTTTTTCTTTCAAGGGGCCCGCGGGGGCGCCCCGGGTGTCTGCGGTGCAACAGTTCCGCCGCGGTTGTGCTCGCACCCGGCCGGGGCTAAGCCTGATGCGCCATGAGAAGGAGCCCGCGATGCCGCTCGACCCCGTGAAACTCACCGCCGATCTGATCCGCTGCCCCTCGGTCACGCCGGGCGAGGGGGGCGCGCTCGTGCTGCTCGAAGAGGTGCTGAGCCGGGCTGGCTTCGCCTGCACCCGCGTCGATCGCAACGGCATCGCCAATCTCTTCGCCCGCTGGGGCGCGAAAGGGGCGAAGACCTTCGGCTTCAACGGCCATACCGACGTGGTGCCGGTGGGCGATGCCGCGGCCTGGACGCATGATCCCTTCGGCGGCGAGATCCATGACGGCGTGCTCTGGGGCCGCGGCGCCACCGACATGAAATCGGGCGTCGCGGCCTTCGTCGCCGCCGCGGTCGATCTGGTGACCGAGGCGCCGCCCGAGGGCGCGGTGATCCTCGCGATCACCGGCGACGAGGAAGGCGCGGGGCGCGACGGCACCCGCGCGCTCCTCGACTGGATGGCCGAGACCGGCGAGGCGATGTCGGTGTGCCTGGTGGGCGAGCCGACCTGCCCCGAGGTGATGGGCGAGATGATGAAGATCGGCCGGCGCGGCTCGATGACCTTCCGGATCGAGGCGACGGGCGTGCAGGGCCACGCCGCCTATCCGCAGCGGGCGAAGAACCCGCTCCATGCGCTGATCGACCTGCTCGGCCAGATGACCGCGGCGCCGCTCGATGCCGGCACCGCGCATTTCGAGCCCTCGACGCTGCAGGTCACGACGATCGACTGCGGCAACCCGGCGAACAACGTGATCCCGGCGAAGGCGCGCGCCACGGTCAACATCCGCTTCAACGACGCCCACAGCGCGGCCAGCCTGATCGCCTGGGGCGAGGCGCTGGCGGCCGGGGTCAGCGCCGCGACCGGCGTCGGCTTCACGATGAGCCCCGAGGTCTCGGGCGAAAGCTTCCTCACCCCGCCCGGCGCGTTCGTGGCGCTGGTCGCGCGCGCGGTCGAGGCCGAAACCGGGGTGAAACCCGTGCTCTCCACCTCGGGCGGCACCTCGGACGCGCGCTTCGTCAAGGACCATTGCCCGGTCCTCGAATTCGGCCTCGTCGGGCGCACGATGCACCAGGTCGACGAACGGGTCGAGGTCGCGCAGATCGAGACCCTCAAGCGCGTCTACGCCCGCGCGCTGCGGGAGTATTTCGCATGATCCTCACCGAAACCGACGATCTCGCCGCCTGCCACGCCCTGCGCCGCGCCGTCTTCATCGAGGAACAGGGCATCGCCGAGGCCGAGGAATGGGATGACCTCGACGGGCAGGCCGTCCACCTTCTTGCGCGCGAGGGTGACACCCCCCTCGGCACCGCGCGGCTTTTCGTCGAAGGGCCGGCGGGCCGCATCGGCCGGGTCTGCGTGGCGAAACCCGCGCGCGGCACCGGCCTCGGCGCGGCGCTGATCCGCGAGGGCGTCGCGCGCCTCGCCGCGGTGGGCTGCACCCGCATCCTGCTTGGCGCGCAATGCTACGCCATCCCCTTCTACGAGAAACTCGGCTTCACCGCGGTCGGCCCGGAATACGACGACGCCGGCATTCCGCACCGCGAGATGGAACGCCGCCTCTGACCCGGCCCGGGGCCGCTCCCGTGCCCCCATTTCATCTTGCCTGAAATACCTCGGGGTGCGGGGCGGCGCCCCGCTTCCTTGCGTGACGGCACCGCGCGCCCGTGCTAGGTCAGGGGCATGACCCAGACACCCACCCGTGAACAGATCCTCGCCTGGCTTGCCGACCATCCCGATGCCGGCGCCAAGCGCGACATTGCCCGCGCCTTCGGCCTGAAGGGCGCAGAGAAGATCGAGCTGAAGCGCCTGCTCAAGGAGATGGCCGAGGAGGGCGTGATCGAGCGCCGCCGGCGCAGCTTCCACGACAGCACGCGGCTGCCGCCGGTCACCGTGCTGCAGGTGCTGGCCCCCGATGCCGCGGGCGATCTCTGGGCCAAGCCGCTCGAATGGGGCGGCGAGGGCGAGGCGCCGCGCTGTCTGGTGCTGCCGGCGAAGGGCGAGCCAGCGCTTGGCGCGGGCGACCGCATCCTTGCCCGCATCGCCGCGGTCGAGGGCGACGGCTACGTCTACGAGGCGCGGCCGATCCGCAAGATCGGCAGCGCGCAGCACCGCATCGTCGGCATCTTCCGCAAGGGCGCCGAGGGCGGGCGGATCGTGCCGATCGACAAGGGCGAGACCAAGGAATGGGTGGTGCCGGCAGGCGCCACGAATGACGCGCGCGACGGCGAGCTGGTCGAGGCGGAGCAATCCGGCCCGAAGGGGCGGCTCGGCCTGCCGAAGGCGCGCGTGCTCGACCGGCTGGGCGATCCGGCCGCGCCGCGCGCGGTCTCGCTGATCGCGATCCATCAGCACGGCATCCCCGACGACTTCCCCGACGAGGTCATCGCCGAGGCCGATGCCGAGACGCCCGCGGGTTTCGAGGGCCGCGAGGATCTGACCGCGCTGCCCTTCGTCACCATCGACCCGGCCGACGCGCGCGACCGCGACGACGCCTGCCTTGCGCTGCGCGACGACGATCCGGCGAACGAGGGCGGCTTCCTGCTCTGGGTGGCGATTGCGGATGTCGCGCATTACGTCCGCCCGGGCTCGGCGCTTGACCGCGAGGCAAGGAAGCGCGGCAACTCGACCTATTTCCCCGACCGCGTCGTGCCGATGTTGCCCGACCGGCTCTCGGGCGATCTGTGCTCGCTGCACGAGGATGTGCCGCGCGCGGTGCTGGCGGTGCGGATGAAGGTCAGCTCTTCGGGGCAGAAGATCTCGCACCGGTTCACCCGCGGCATCATCCGCTCGGTTGCCTCGCTCGAATATGCGCAGGTGCAGGCTGCCCGGGACGGCCGCCCCGACGCCAGGACCGAACCGCTGGTGCAGGAGGTCATTGCGCCGCTTTACGACTGCTACGGCGCATTGGCGAAGGCGCGGGCGGCGCGCCAGCCGCTCGACCTCGACCTGCCCGAGCGGCAGATCGTGATCGGCGAGGATGGCAAGGTCACCTCGGTGCGGTTCAAGGAACGGCTCGACGCGCACCGGCTGATCGAGGAATTCATGGTGCTTGCGAACGTCGCGGCGGCCGAGGAGCTCGAACGGCTGCGCCGGCCGCTGCTCTACCGCGTGCACGAGGAGCCGAGCCCGGACAAGATCGAGGCCCTGCGCGAGGTGGCGCAGGCCTCGGGCTTTACGCTGGCCAAGGGCCAGGTGCTGAAGACCGCGCATCTGAACCGGCTGCTGTCGCAGGCCGAGGGCAGCGAGTTCGACGAGCTCGTCAACATCTCGACGCTGCGGGCGATGACGCAGGCCTATTACGCGCCGCATAACCTCGGCCACTTCGGGCTGGCGCTGCGCTCTTACGCGCATTTCACCTCGCCCATCCGCCGCTATTCCGACCTGATCGTGCACCGTGCGCTGATCCTCGGCCACGGCTGGGGCAAGGACGGGCTCAGCCCCGCCGACATCGACACGCTCGAGGAGACGGCACAGCACATCTCCGAGACCGAGCGCCGCTCGATGGCGGCCGAGCGCGACACCACCGACCGCTATCTTGCCGCCTATCTGAGCGACCGCGTCGGCAGCGAGTTCGGCGGCCGGATCTCGGGCGTGCAGAAGTTCGGCGCCTTCGTGAAGCTCGATGAGACCGGCGCCGACGGGCTGGTGCCGGTGCGCTCGATCGGGCGCGAGTTCTTCCACTACGACCCCGAGGCGCAGCAGCTCATCGGCGCCGAGACCGGCACGGTGATCGGCATCGGCCAGCGGGTGCGGGTGCGTCTGGCCGAGGCGGTGCCGCTGACCGGCGGGCTCGAGCTTGAACTCCTCGAGGTCGAGGGGGCGGCGCTGCCCGGGCCCGGCAAGGGCGGGCGCAAGCCGTTCCGCCCGGGGCGGAAGATGGCGGCGCTGAAGGCGAAGGAACGCGGCGTCGCGCGCAAGGTCAAGCGCACGCGCAAGCCGCGCTAGAGCATCCACTCGATCGGCAGGCGCTGCGCGATCGCAAGTGCCAGCCGCGCGCCCAGCGTGGCGCCCGGTTCGGCGCTGCGTTCCGCTTCGCCCGGGCGCGACCAGCGCAAGCCGCCGGTCGGGGCAAGGGTGACGCGCCAGGCCCGTTCGGGCACGAAATCGTCGAAGGAATCGGTGATCGCCTCGGCGATCGCCGGCGCGTCGATCACCACGCCGAGCTCGGTGTTCAGCCGCATCGAGCGCGGGTCGAAGTTGAACGAGCCGATGAACACCCGCGTGCGGTCGACGGCAAAGACCTTGGCGTGCAGCTTGTTGCGCGAGAACGGCGAGGTGCCCTTCAGCCGGCGGGCGAGGAAATCGGTGGCGGGGCGGCGCTTCTCGGCGTCGGCGGCGTATTCCCACAGCTCGACCCCGCGACGCAACAGCGGCGCGCGCCGGTGGGCATAGCCCGAATGCACCAGCGGCACGTCCGAGGCGGCAAAGGAGTTGGTCAGGATCCGCACCCGGATGCCGTCTCGCGCATAGCGGGCGAGCGTCTTCACCCCGCTGCGGGTCGGCACCAGATAGGGCGAGATCAGCACGAGGTCGCGCTTCGGCGTGCCAAGCGCGCGGATCAGGTGGCGCCAGAGCATGCGCCGGCTGCCGATCCGGCCGACGATCTTCTCGGGCGGGTCGAAGACGAGCTCGGCGCGGGCGAAGGTGAAGGGCGCGTCGGGGGCAAGCACGCGGCCCTCGGCATGGGCGCGGCCAAGCGCCGCGACATAGGCTGCGGCGCCGGGGGCGGTCAGGCGCGCGGCCTCGGCCGTCAGCAGCGCCTCGGCCCGGGCGGGGGCGGGCGGCGTCAGCAGCAGGGCGGACGGAATCGAAGGCGGGGCGTTCCAGTACAGGTCGAACTGCCGCGCCACCTCGGCCACCACCGGCCCCGCCACCGCCACGTCGAGATCCATATAGAGCCCGCCCGGCGCGAAGCGGTTGAAGTAGTCGTCGCCGATGTTGCGCCCGCCAAGGATGGCGACGGTGCCGTCGACCACCATCGCCTTGTTGTGCATGCGCCGGTTCAGCCGGTGGAAGTCGGCGAGATAGCCAAGCACCCGCAGCCGGCGCAGCGGGAAGGGGTTGAAGAGCCGCACCTCGACATGCGGCAGGGTGTCGAGCGTGGCGAGGATCTCGTCCATGCCGGCGGTGCCGTTGTCGTCGATCAGCACCCGCACCCGCACCCCGCGCGCGGCCGCGGTGCGCAACGCGCCCAGCATCAGCGCCCCGGCGGTGTCGTCCTGCCAGATGTAATACTGCAGCTCGATCGAGCGTTCGGCGGCGGCGATGAGTTCAAGCCGGGCGGCAAGTGCATCGACGGGGTCGATCAGCAGATGCACCGCGTTCAGCCCCGGATGCGCCGCCAGCCGCGCGGCGAAGGCTGTGGCCAGCCGCCCGCCTGCAGGCGGCGGCAGCGCGAAGCCCGGTGCGAAGGGGCCCTTCGGCCGCGGATGGGTGAGCCGCGCACCGAGCAGCGTGCCACCCGCCGAGGCGAGCGCCGCGGCAAGCGCGATCAGCAGCAGAAGGGGCGGGCCGTGCAGATGCATGCGCCCACTCTGGCGCGTCGCGCCGGCAAAGCAAAGGGGCCGGGAAATCCCGGCCCCTTCGGGTCACTGTCCGCTATGGTCGTCAGCCGATCGCTGCGGCTTTCACGTCTTCGTCGACGTAGGGCATGTACTGCTCGAAGTTCGCCTTGAACATGCCAACCAGCTTGTCGGCCTGCGCGTCGAAGGCGGCCTTGTCGGCCCAGGTGTCGCGCGGGTTCAGCAGGGTCGAGTCAACGCCCGGCACCGAGACCGGAACCTCGAAGCCGAACTTCTCGGACTTGCGGAACTCGACGCCATGCAGCGAGCCGTCAAGCGCGGCGGTCAGCAGCGCACGGGTGGCCTTGATCGGCATCCGCTTGCCGGTGCCGAAGGCGCCGCCGGTCCAGCCGGTGTTCACCAGCCAGCACGAGGCGCCGTGCTCGCGGATCTTCGCCTGCAGCAGCTTGCCGTAGACCTCGGGGCGACGCGGCATGAAGGGCGCGCCGAAGCAGGTCGAGAAGGTCGGCAGCGGCTCGGTCACGCCCACTTCGGTGCCGGGGGTCTTCGAGGTGAAGCCCGACAGGAAGTGATACATCGCCTGCGCCGGGGTCAGCCGCGCGATCGGCGGCAGCACGCCATAGGCGTCGCAGGTCAGCATGATGACGTTCTTCGGGTGGCCGCCCATCGAGCTTTCCGAGGCATTCGAGATGTAATGCAGCGGATAGGCGCAGCGCATGTTGTCGGTCAGCGAGTTGTCGAAGAAGTCGAGTTCCAGCGTCTCCGGATCGAAGACCATGTTCTCGACGACGGTACCGAACATCGAGCAGGTCGCGTAGATTTCCGGCTCGGCTTCCTTCGAGAGGTTGATCGTCTTGGCGTAGCAGCCGCCCTCGAAGTTGAAGACGCCCTTTTCCGACCAGCCGTGCTCGTCGTCGCCGATCAGGGTGCGCGACGGGTCGGCCGAGAGCGTGGTCTTGCCGGTGCCCGAGAGACCGAAGAAGACGGCGGCGTCATCGGGGTTGCCGATCGCGTGGTTGGCCGAGCAGTGCATCGCCATGATGCCCTTGCCGGGCAGGATGTAGTTGAGGAGCGTGAACACGCCCTTCTTGTTCTCGCCGGCATAGGCGGTGTTGCCGATCAGGATGATCTTCTTGTCGAAGTTCAGCGCGATGACGGTTTCCGAACGGCAGCCGTGACGCTCCGGGTCGGCCTTGAAGCCCGGGCAGTTGATGATCGTCCATTCCGGCGCGAAGGTGTCGAGCTCGCTGCGCTCGGGGCGGCGCAGCATGGTGCGCAGGAACAGGCCGTGCCAGGCGAGTTCGGCCACGAGGCGGACGTCGAGACGGTGTTCCGGGTCGGCGCCGCCGAACAGGTCCTCGACGAAGAAGTCCTTGCCCTTCATGTACTCGATCATGTCGGCGTAGAGCACGTCGAACTTCGCCGGGTCCATCGGCTTGTTGTTTTCCCACCAGATCGAGTCCTCGACCGAGGCGGTGCGGACCACGAATTTGTCTTTCGGCGAACGGCCGGTGTGGACGCCCGTCGAGCAGTAGAACGCGCCGCCTTTGCCGAGCGTTCCTTCGCCGCGTTTCAGGGCCGCTTCGATCAGAGCGGGCTCCAGCAGGTTGTAATAGACATTGCCCAGACCATTGATGCCCTGGTCTTCCAGGCGTTTCGCCGGGTTCACACGTCCGATGATCATCTGTAGCTCCCGATGCCGTCGCGCGGCGTTCATTGGGTTCCTCCCGGCATTCCAGGCCAAATGGAATACCGATCCGGGCAGGAAGCCCGCCACGGATGCGCCCCTATAACATGACGTTTCGGTGATGGAACAGAATGCTTTGACGCAGTTAGCGCAACCAAGGCGATGTTTAGCGCAACCAGCACGGGAAGGTGAGGCAATTTCGCCAGACCTTCGTTTTTTTGCGCCGAGATGATTCGCGCAGACCGTCTGATTCGCACATACAGAGTTGATTCCAAGGGCCGGAAAGCGGACAATGCCGGCAATTATATAAGAGCAGTAGAGGGTACAGGACATGTCGAGGATCGCGCTGGTCGACGACGATCGCAACATTCTGACTTCCGTTTCGATGACGCTGGAAGCGGAAGGCTACGAGGTCGAGACCTACAACGACGGGCAGGCCGCGCTCGACGCCTTCAGCAAGCGGCTGCCGGACATGGCCGTGCTCGACATCAAGATGCCGCGAATGGACGGGATGGAGCTGCTGCAGCGGCTGCGCCAGAAAACCACGATGCCGGTGATCTTCCTGACCTCGAAGGACGATGAGATCGACGAGGTGCTCGGCCTGCGCATGGGGGCGGACGACTATGTCAAGAAACCGTTCAGCCAGCGCCTTCTGGTCGAGCGGATCCGGGCGCTGCTGCGCCGCCAGGAGGTGATCGCCTCGGGCGAGGCGCCGGCGACCGACGAGAACAAGGTCATCACCCGCGGCAGCCTGACGATGGACCCGCTGCGCCACTCGGTGTCCTGGAGGGGGCGCGAGGTCACGCTCACCGTGACCGAGTTCCTGCTGCTGCAGGCGCTGGCGCAGCGCCCGGGCTTCGTCAAGTCGCGCGACCAGCTGATGGACGTGGCCTATGACGACCAGGTCTATGTCGACGACCGCACCATCGACAGCCACATCAAGCGGCTGCGCAAGAAGATGCGCAGTGTCGATGACGAGTTCTCGGCGATCGAGACGCTGTACGGCATCGGTTACCGCTACAACGAAGAATGACGTTTTCCGGACAGATGGGGACGGAGCGGGCGAACGTGACGGGCAGAAAGCGATCCGGAGCGGAGGTTCTCCTTGGCGAGGACTGGGTCGGCCCCGAGAGCGTGGTCGACGAGGATCTCGCACGCGGTCGGGCCCGGCGCAGCCTGATCTCGCTCAACCGCTCGCCGCTGGCGCGCAAGATCATCACCTTCAACCTGCTTGCGATGCTGGTGATGGTGGCGGGGGTGCTCTACCTCAACCCGTTCCGCGACAGCCTGGTGTTCCAGCGCGAGAGCGCGATCGTCAGCGAGGCCGAGCTGATCGCCGACGTGTTCGAGGCGCGGATGCCGGTCGCGGCGCCGGTGAACCTTGCTGCGGGTGACGGCATCGACGTCGCCGACGTGATGCGCGGGATCGAGCTGCCCGAGGGCGCGGCGATCTATGTCTTCGACATGAGCGGCAACCTGCTTGCGGATTCCGACGAGGTCGGCACCGCGCCGCAGGAGCGGGTGACGGGGCTTGGCATCGACCAGCGCTCGACAATGATCACCGACATGCTGAACCGGGGCTGGGAGTGGATCTCGGGGCTGGTGCGCAGCGGCGGTCCGCGTGTGCCGCAAACGGTCGACACCCGCGCGATGGTGAAAAAGCTGGTGCCGCGGGTGCGCGACGGCGCGACGGTGATGGCGACGAACCGCGACGGCGGCGGCGCGACGATCTTCTCGGTTGCCACCGGGCTCTATCAGAACGGGCGGATGGTGGGCATGGTCGCGATGACCTCGGCCGCCGGCGAGATCGACAAGCTCGTGCGGATCGAGCGCGAACAGGTGCTGCAGATGTTCGTGGTGGCGATCATCGTCTCGATCGGGCTGAGCCTGGTGCTGGCCTCGACGATCGCCAATCCGCTGGCCGATCTGGCCCGCGCCGCCGAGATCGGCCGCGACCGCAACGCTCGCAAGATGCAGCCCGGCCGGGTGCGCATTCCCGACCTGACGGCGCGGCCCGACGAGATCGGCCGGCTCTCGGGGGCGCTGCGCGGCATGGTCGCGGCGCTTTATGACCGGATCGACGCGAACGAGCAGTTCGCCGCGGATGTCGCGCACGAGATCAAGAACCCGCTTGCCTCGCTGCGCTCGGCCGTGGCCTCGCTGCAGGTGGTCAAGCGCGAGGATCAGCGCGCCAGGCTGCTCGAGGTGATCGATCAGGACGTGAGCCGCCTCGACCGGCTGGTCAGCGACATCTCCAACGCCTCGCGGCTCGACAGTGAGCTGGTGAAGGAGGAGGAGGAGCGCTTCGACCTGATGAAGATGGTCGGCAATCTGACCGAATATCTCGGCCAGCAGGCTGCCGAGAAGGGCGTCGATTTCATCTCCGACCTGCCGAAGGAGCCGATCTTCATCACCGGGCTCGAGGGCCGCCTGGCGCAGGTCTTCGTCAATCTGATCACCAACGCGATCAGCTTCTGCGAGGAGGGCGACGCGGTCCGGGTCTGGGCACGGCGGCGCGAGAACCGGGTGCTGGTGGTGGTCGAGGATACCGGCCCGGGCATCCCCGAGGAGGCGCTGACCAAGGTCTTCCGGCGCTTCTATTCGCAACGCCCGCCGGGGCAGTTCGGCGACCATTCCGGCCTTGGTCTCGCGATCTCGAAGCAGATCGTCGAGGCGCATGGCGGCGTGATCTGGGCCGAGAACATCCGCCCGACCGACGCCGACCCCGGCTCCGAACCGCTCGGCGCGCGCTTCGTGGTCGGCCTGCCGGTGTGAGCCGTGGCCGCGCCGGCCGCTGCCAACATCCATGCGACGGCGGTCGCGCTCGATGCCGGGCGCGGCGTGCTGATCCTTGGCCCCTCGGGGGCGGGGAAGTCCGCGCTCGCGCTGCGGCTGATGGCACTCGGCGCGCGCCTCGTCGCCGATGACCGGGTCGATCTGCGGCACGAGGCGGGGGCGCTGCTTGCCGCGGCGCCGGCGGCGCTCTTCGGGCTGATCGAGGCGCGCGGCGCCGGCATCCTGCGCGCCACGGCGCTGGCGTCTGCCCGCATCGCCCTGGTCGTCGACCTGAGCGAGAGCGAAACCGAGCGACTGCCGCCGATGCGCCACAGCGAGATTCTGGGGGTGTCCCTGCCCCTTGTGCTGCGACTGCAAGATGGCCATCTTGAGGCGGCAATTCTGCAGTGGCTCAAGGGCGGGAGACAGGCGTGAGCGCAGAGCTCTCAACGGAGCAGACGGCGACCCGGGTCGTGCTGGTGACCGGACCGTCGGGGGCCGGTCGCTCGACCGCGATCGCCGCGCTCGAGGATCTGGGCTACGAGACCATCGACAACCTGCCGCTCAGCCTGGTGCCGCGCCTGCTCGACGGGCCGCTGCTGCGGCCGCTGGTGCTGGGCATCGACGTGCGCAACCGCGACTTCTCGGTCACCGCGCTGATCGAGCTCATCGACCGGCTGACCCGCGCCCCGGCGCTGCGCCTCGAGGTGCTCTATCTCGACGCGAGCCCCGATGTGCTGGTGCGCCGCTATTCCGAGACCCGCCGTCGCCATCCGCTTGCCCCCGAGGATGCCCCGCTCGAGGGGATCACCCTCGAGGTCGATCTGCTGGCGCCGATCCGGGCCCGCGCCGATGTGCTGATCGACACCTCGGCGATGAGCCCGCACGAGCTGCGGGCGGAACTGGCGCGCTGGTTCGACCTGGGCAAGATCGCCCGGCTCGCAGTGTCGCTGCACAGCTTCAGCTACAAGCGCGGCGTGCCCCGCGGGCTCGACATGATGTTCGACTGCCGGTTCCTGTCGAACCCGCACTGGGTGCCGGCGCTGCGCCCGCTGACCGGGCTCGATCCGGCGGTCGCGGCCCATGTCGCGGCCGATCCGCGCTATCCGGAGTTCATCACGAAGGTGCGCGATCTCTTGCTTTTCCTGCTGCCGGCCCATGTTGAGGAAGGCAAGAGCCACCTTGCCGTGGGCTTCGGCTGCACCGGCGGCCAGCACCGTTCGGTTGCCGTGACGGAAAACATCGCCCGGGCCCTTGCAGAGGCTGGCTGGCAAGTGTCTAAACGGCACAGGGAACTGGAACGGCGGGCTCTGGCCCAGCCGGGGGTGAAAGAGGCAGGCGGCGCGTGATCGGGATCGTGATCGTGGCACATGGTGGTTTGGCGCGCGAGTATCTCGCAGCGGTCGAGCATGTCGTGGGACCGCAGGAGGGAATCCGCGCCATCACCATCGAGGACGAGCACGACCGCGCCGCGAAGCAGGCCGAGATCCGCGCCGCGGCCGATGCCGTCGACACCGGCGACGGGGTGGTGGTGGTGACCGACATGTTCGGCGGCTCGCCCTCGAACCTCAGCCTGCTGGCCTGCGAGGCCTGCGAGCGGGAAATCGTCTACGGTGCCAATCTGCCGCTGTTGATCAAGCTGGCGAAATCGCGCAGCCTCGGCGTCCATGCGGCGGTCGAGGCGGCGCTGGATGCCGGCCGCAAGTACATCAACAGCTATTCGGCATACGGAATGGGCGGCAAGTGATCATCAAGCGGGTTCTGAAGATCGTCAACGAGAAGGGGCTGCATGCGCGTGCCTCGGCCAAGTTCGTCGAGGTGGTGGAGCGGTTCGACGCCCGCGCCGAGGTCGAGAAGGACGGGATGGGCGTCTCGGGCGATTCGATCATGGGGCTTTTGATGTTGGCAGCCTCGCGCGGAACATCTATTGAGGTTTCGACCAGCGGGGACGAAGCCGAGGCTCTGGCCGATGCGCTGCAGGCCCTGGTGGCCGACCGTTTCGGCGAGGACAGCTGAGGCAGGCTCGCGCGCCCCGCGTTGCGCAAAGAGGGTCCGGTGTTGGACGAATATGCAGGCACCGAAACGGTGCAGATCCCGGCCGAGGTGGCGCCCTATGACAAGGGGCGTCTGTCCTACGCCGGCACCTTCACCAATCCGTGGAAGGCGAACACAATCCGCGTGATCGAGTGGATGACGGCAAAGTGGACGCTGCTGCGGCTGATCCGCAAGTTCGAGCGGCGCGGCGCCCCCTTCGGCCAGCCGTTCTGGCCGCAGGCACTCGACATCATGGGCATCGAGGTGACGACGCCGGCCGAGCAGATCGCCCGGATCCCGAAGGAAGGGCCGCTCGTCGTGGTGGCGAACCACCCGCACGGGCTCGTCGACGGGATGGTGCTCGCCTATCTGATCGGCCAGGTGCGCACCGATTACAAGATCCTGACCCGGTCGCTTTTGACCGGCATCCCCGAGATCGCCGAGTTCATGCTCCCGGTGCCCTTCCCGCATGAGCCGAATGCGCAGGAAGAAAGCCTGAAGATGCGCGCCGACTGCATGGCGACGCTGAAGGCGGGCGGCGTGATCGTGCTGTTCCCGGCAGGCCAGGTGGCGCATTCCGCCACCTATTTCGGCACGCCGGTCGAGCAGGACTGGAACCCCTTCACCGCGAAGATGGTGGCGCGCTCGGGCGCGCAGGTGCTGCCGATCCACTTCCCCGGCCGCAACTCGCAGGCCTACCAGATTGCCAACAAGCTCAGCGCGACGCTGCGCCAGGGGCTGCTGCTCTATGAGATCCGCCGGGCGCTGAACAAGCGTCAGTCGCCGGTGATCGGCATGCCGTTCTCGGCGGCCGAGCTGAAGGAGCCGCTGAAGGACCCGCGCCGCTGGCTGGCCGGGATGCGCGAGCACACGCTCAACCTGCGCGGCTGACCTTTCCACCCATGAAAAAGGCCCCGGAAATCCGGGGCCTTCGTGTTTCTCGGGGGGCGCGCGCGGCGCTCAGCGCGTCGGCACCGGGGTCTCGCCGCGATAGTCGTAGAAGCCGCGGCCGGTCTTGCGGCCAAGCCAGCCCGCCTCGACGTATTTCACCAGCAGCGGGCAGGGGCGGTACTTGGTGTCCGCCAGCCCGTCGTGCAGCACGTGCATGATCGCCAGGCAGGTGTCGAGGCCGATGAAGTCGGCGAGCTCGAGCGGGCCCATCGGGTGGTTCGCGCCCAGCTTCATCGCCATGTCGATCGACTGCACGTTGCCGACGCCTTCGTAAAGCGTGTAGACCGCCTCGTTGATCATCGGGATCAGGATGCGGTTCACGATGAAGGCCGGGAAGTCCTCGGCCGACGCCGCGGTCTTGCCGAGCTTCGCGACGATCGCGAGCATCGTCTGATAGGTCGCATCGTCGGTGGCGATGCCGCGGATCAGCTCGACGAGCTTCATCACCGGCACCGGGTTCATGAAGTGCACGCCCATGAACCGCTCGGGCCGGTCGGTCTTCGAGGCGAGCCGGGTGATCGAGATCGACGAGGTGTTCGAGGCGAGGATCGTCGTCGGTTTCAGATGCGGCACCAGGGTCGCGAAGATCTGATTCTTGACCTCTTCGCGCTCGGTCGCTGCCTCGATCACCAGGTCGGTCTGGCCGAGGTCGGTCAGGGTCAGCGTGGTGGTGATGCGGGCAAGGGTGGCGGCCTTGTCCTCGGCGGTGATCTTCTCGCGCGAGACCTGGCGGTCCAGGTTCTTCTCGATGGTGGCCATCGCCTTGTCGAGGCTGTCCTGCGCGATGTCGTTCAGCAAGACATTGTAACCCGCGAGGGCGAAGACATGGGCAATGCCGTTGCCCATCTGGCCTGCGCCAACGATACCTACGGTTTCGATCGTCATGTCGGTTCCTTCCCGATTACTCGCGGTCAATATGCTGCAGCGCAGCAACGGGCGCAAGGGGGATCCCCCCGGCGCGTCCTGCGCTGACCATGCCGGTCCGCCTTAGCCCTTTCGCAAGAGTTTGGGCGCAGCTTGTCCCGAACCGAGTCGAAAACCGAGGTGGGCCATGGCTTTCGAATATGCGGGGGATGGTGCCCTCGACTATTTTCCCTGTCGCTACGGGCGCTCGAAACTGCTGTTCCGGGGGCCGCGCCGGCAACTGGTGCCGCCGTTCATCTCGGCGCTCGGCGGGTCGGAGACCTACGGCAAGTTCGTCGAGGAGCCCTGGCCCGCCCTGCTCGAGGAGCGGCTCGGCATTCCGGTGGTGAATTTCGGCTATCTCAACGCCGGCGTCGATGTCTTCCTGGGCGAGCCGCAACTCGCCGAACTCACGCGGCTGTCGCGGCTGCGCATCGTGCAGCTGACCGGGGCGCAGAACCTGACGAACCGGTTCTATGCGGTGCATCCGCGCCGCAACGACCGCTTCCTGCGGGCCTCGGGGCTGATGCGCTCGGTCTTCTCCGAGATCGACTTCACCGAGTTCAACTTCACCCGCTACATGCTGTCGGTGCTGATGGCGCAGGGGCCCGAGCGCTACGAGCTGCTGGTGGCGGAGCTGCGCCAGACCTGGGTGGCGCGGATGACGGCGCTGCTCGAGCGGCTCGAGGGGGTGAAGCTGCTCCTGTGGCTCACCGACTGGCGCGACCCGCTGCAGGGCGACCCGCTCGGTCCGGAGCCGCTCTTCGTGACACAGGAAATGGTCGACCGGATCGCGCCGCTGGCGCAGGTTCTGGTGCGGGTGCAGCCCTCGAGCATGGCGCGCTCGGCGGGGACGGCGGGCATGCATTTCGCCCCGCTCGAGGAGCCTGCGGCCGCCACCATGCCCGGGCCGCTGGTGCATCGGGAGGTCGCCGAGGCGCTGGCCCCGGTCGTCGGGCGGCTGCTCTGAAGGTCTGGCCCCGAAACAAAGAAGCCTCCCCTTTCGGGAAGGCTTGTTGGTTCGCCACAGGCAGGGGGGGTCAGAGCTTCGCGGTCATTTCCGGGACGGCCTGGAACAGATCCGCGACCAGACCGAAATCGGCGACCTGGAAGA
>VSSQ01000182.1_pt2 | contig 54667 bp, 49 predicted proteins | sample 4763081 | NCBI WGS metagenome assembly VSSQ01 (sample SAMN12137344, study PRJNA551015) | bioreactor metagenome | isolation source: SDC9 anaerobic chlorinated ethene degrading culture | place: USA: Knoxville, Tennesee | collected 2015-01-01
CGGGTCGGTGCTCAGCTCCGGCGCCTCGACGGTGATCGTGGGCGGCGTGGTGTCGATCACGCCGGTATCGTCGGCGGTGCCGGTGTTGCCGGCCGGGTCCTCGACCGAGGCCTCGACGGTGTATTCGCCCTCGGCGAGATCCGCGGGGACGTCGACGCTGTAGCTGCCGCCGGTGCCGACGGTGGTGGTGAAGGTCTGCGGCGTGCCGTCGGAGCCGGTCACGATGAGGGTGACGGTGCTGCCCTCGGGCGCATCGGTGGTGCCGGTGATCGTCGGCGTCGGGTCGGTGCTCAGCTCCGGCGCCTCGACGGTGATCGTGGGCGGCGTGGTGTCGGCCGGATGTGAATCGCTGCCGCCCGAGCCGATGATCAGCGCGGCCCCCGCCAGAGTGCCGATCGCGCCGAGCAATGCGACCGGGACCACCGTCGTCGGGGTGATTTCGGCGATGTCGAAGCCGGTCCAGCCGCTGCCATACTGGCCCCACCAGGTGACGCCGGCATCATCCACGAAAACGATGTCGCTGCGCGCCTCGTCGGCCACGACGAAGAAATTGTCGATGATGATGCGGGTGCCGTCCTGGAGCTCCAGCACCAGATCGTCGCCGACGCGCTCGAATCGCGCCACCGCCTCGGGCCCCATGTGCAGGGCGACGACGCTGGGCGTCTGAAGCTCGATATGGTTCCCGTTGACCGTGCCGCCCGCGGCATTGGTGTTGGCTTTTGGCGTAATCGTACAGTTCACATCCGACATTCTGCTGAGCTCCGATATCCGATAAAATTGAGGCCGAGGCCCGTATCCACATTGCCAAAGGTCGCACCGCGCGCGCGTCCACCTCCGGTCCGGGTCTCCCCGGGGAAGGCGGCCGTTCGGGCACATGCCAGGCGCTCCATCCCTTTTTCCTTATATTGGCCATAAGCTGTTGGCTTACTCCGCGCGGGGTAAGCCAACAGCGCGGGGGCGGCTTCTTATCGGCGGATGGCGGGGTGCGGCATTCCCTCGGGTCGTGACGTTCCGATTGCGCTTCTTTTTTCTGCGAAGTTCCGGTATAATATTGAAATTGAACGACCTTCTCCGTGAGGGAGAGGGGCGAACAACTTTTCCCTTCCGGGGAGAGTTGAGTGTGGAGGAAATTTCATGAGCGATATGACTGTCTCGGACAAATCGCCGGGGGCCGGCGACAAGCTTCGTCTTGGGGCGCTGGCAGCACTGGTGATCGGCTCGATGGTGGGCTCGGGCGTGTTCAGCCTGCCGCAGAACATGGCCGCGGGGGCGGGGCCTCTGGCGATCCTGATCGGCTGGGGCATCACCGCGGTGGGGATGCTCGCCCTCGTCTTCGTCTATGAGTCGCTGGCGCTGCGCAAGCCGGAGCTCGACGCCGGGCCCTATGCCTATGCCAAGGCCGGTTTCGGCCCGTTCATCGGCTTCAACAGCGCCTGGGGCTACTGGATCAGTGCCTGGGTCGGCAACGTCTCCTATGCCGTCGTGGTGTTCAGCGCGCTGTCCTACTTCTTTCCGGCGTTCGGCGACGGCAACACCTGGCAGGCGGTGCTGGGCGCCTCGGTGCTGGTCTGGGCCGTGCATTTCCTGATTCTGGGCGGGGTGAAGCAGGCCGCGGTCGTCAACACCGTGGTGACGGTGGCGAAGATCGCGCCGATCGTGCTGTTCGTTCTCGTCGTGGCGCTCGCCTTCAAGGTCGACGTCTTCTCTGCCGACTTCTCCGGCAAGGGCAACGCCAGCCTCGGCACGGTGATGGACCAGGTGAAGAGCACGATGCTCGTCACGCTGTGGGTATTCATCGGCATCGAGGGGGCGAGCGTCTATTCCGCCCGTGCGGCAGAGCGGCGCGACATCGCCCGCGCCACCGTCCTCGGCTTCCTGACCTGCATCATCCTCTATGCGCTGGTGTCGCTGCTGTCGCTTGGCATCATCAGCCAGGCAGAGCTCGGGCAGATGAAGAACCCGTCGATGGCCGGGGTGATGGCGGCCGTCGTCGGTCCCTGGGGCGCGGTGATGGTCAACCTCGCGCTGGTGGTCTCGGTGCTCGGCGCCTATCTGAGCTGGACGATGCTCGCCGCCGAGGTGCCCCATGTCGCGGGCAAGGACGGCACGATGCCGCGCTTCTTCGCGAAGGAGAATGACCGCAAGGTGCCGGTCACCTCGCTGCTGGTGACGAATGTGCTGGTGCAGCTGTTCCTGATCATCACCCTCTTTGCGCAGAGCACCTATCAGGCGCTGTTCTCCATCGCCTCGAGCATGATCCTCGTGCCCTATATCTTCTCGGGCGCCTATGCGGCGAAACTTGCCCTCACCGGCGAGAACTATGCCGCGGGCGAGAACCGGATCGGGCCGATGCTGGTCGGGCTTCTGGCGACGGTCTACGGGATCTGGCTCGTCTATGCGGCGGGGCTGTCCTATCTGTTCATGTGCGCCGTTCTCTATGCGCCGGGCGTGGTGTTCTACATCTGGGCCCGCAAGGAACGGCAGGAACGCAGCTTCACCGCGATCGAGGCGATCCTCGCCGTGGCGCTGGTACTCGTCGGCCTCTATGCGGCCTACGAGATGTGGATCGGCGCCGTCAGCGCGCTGTAAGGGAGGACAAGACCATGAGTGACCTCGGTGTCCATTCCGAGGTGGGGAAGCTGCGCGAGGTGATCGTGCATCGTCCCGACCTGAGCCTGCGCCGGCTGACGCCGGACAATTGCCACGACCTGCTGTTCGACGACGTGATCTGGGTGAAACGCGCCCGGCAGGAGCATGACGTGCTGGTCGACACGCTGCGCGAACGCGGGGTGATGGTGCATCTGTTCGGCGATCTGCTCGCCGAGACGCTGGAGCAGGCCGAGGCCCGCGACTGGCTGCTGGCGCGCCGGGTCGATCCCGGCATGGTGGGCTATGACCTCGCCCCCGAGCTGAGCGGCTGGCTCGGCGGGCTGCCGGCGGCCGAGCTGGCGACCCGGCTGATCGGCGGGGTGACCCGGGCCGAGCTGCCCTTCGCGCCGCCCGGCCTGTTCGGGCAGACGCTGCTGCCGCAGGACTTCGTGCTGCCGCCGCTGCCGAACCAGCTTTTCACCCGCGACTCCTCGTGCTGGATCTATCGCTCGGTGTCGGTCAGCCCGATGTTCTGGCCGGCGCGCCGGCCGGAGGCCGCCAATGTGGAGGCGATCTATCGCTTCCATCCGCGCTTCCGCGACGCCGGCGTGCCCTTCGTATCGCCCGACAACACCGGGATGCATTGCAGCCTCGAGGGCGGCGACGTGATGCCGGTGGGCAAGGGCGTGGTGCTGGTGGGGATGGGCGAACGCTCGACCCCGCAGGCGGTCGGCAGCCTGGCGCGCAACCTTTTCGCCGCGGGCGAGGCGACGCATGTGATCGCCGCACTGATGCCGCGCGACCGCTCCTTCATGCACCTCGATACCGTCTTCACCCTCTGCGACCACGATCTGGCGACGATGTATCCGCCGGTGGTGGACCGGATCCGGTCGTTCTCGATCCGGCCCGGCGAGGGCGCGCATTCGGTCGATGTGCGGGAAGAGAAACGCCCGTTCACCGCCGTGGTGGCCGAGGCGATGGGGCTGAAGAAGCTGCGCATCGTCACCACCGGCGGCGACGATTACGAGGCCGAGCGCGAGCAGTGGGACGATGGCAACAACGTCGTCGCCGTCGAGCCCGGGGTGGTCATCGGCTATGACCGCAACGTCTACACCAACACGCTTCTGCGTCACGCCGGCGTCGAGGTCATCACCATCGAGAGCGCGGAGCTGAGCCGCGGCCGGGGCGGCGGTCACTGCATGACCTGCCCGATCGTCCGCGACCCGGTCTGAGCACAGGAGGCACATATGCCTGTCAATCTGCACGGCCGCAGCGTCCTCACGCTGGCCGATTTCACCCCCGACGAGATCCGTTTCCTGCTGCGGCTGGCGGCGGATCTGAAGGTGGCGAAGATGGCGGGGACCGAAGTTCCCCGCCTGACCCGCAAGAACATCGCGCTGATCTTCGAGAAGGATTCGACGCGCACCCGTTCGGGCTTCGAGGTTGCCGCCCATGATCAGGGCGCAGAGGTCACCTATATCGGCCCCTCGGGCAGCCACATGGGCCACAAGGAGACGGTGAAGGACACCGCCCGGGTGCTGGGCCGGATGTATGACGCGATCGAATATCGCGGCTTCTCGCAGCACGATGCGGAAACGCTCGCCCGCTATTCCAGGGTGCCGGTCTACAACGGCCTGACCGACCAGACCCATCCGACCCAGATCCTTGCCGATTTCATGACGATGCGGGAATTCACCCACAAGCATCTGTCGGACATGGTGCTGACCTTCACCGGCGAGGGCCGCGACAACGTCGCCCGCTCGCTGGCGATCGGGGCGGCGAAGGTGGGGATGGATTTCCGCATCGCCTCGCCGCGCGTTCTCTGGCCCGAGGAGAGCTTCGTCGCCGGGATCCGCGAGATCGCGGCGCAGACCGGCGGGCGCTTCACCCTCACCGAGGATGCGGCCGCCGCGGTGAAGGGCGCCGATTTCATCTACACCGACGTCTGGCTGTCGATGGGCGAGGCGAGCTCGGCCTGGGGCGAGCGGATCCGGCTGCTCACCCCCTACCGGGTCGATGCGGCGCTGATGGCGGCCAGTGGCAACCCCTATGTCAAGTTCATGCACTGCCTGCCGGCCTTCCACAATGCCGAGACCGAGGTCGGCGCGCAGGTGCTGAAGGACTACGGCATCGACTGCATGGAGGTGACCGAGGAGGTGTTCGAAAGCCCCGCCTCGATCGTTTTCGACGAGGCCGAGAACCGGATGCACGCGATCAAGGCGCTGCTCGTCGCGACGATCGGGGGCTGAGCCATGCTGATCGTCGCGGCCCTTGGCGGCAATGCGCTTCTGCGGCGGGGCGAGCCGATGACGGGCGAGAACCAGCGCGCCAACATCCGCGCCGCGGCGGCGGTGCTGGCGCAGCTGGTGCAGGCCGGCCACCGGCTCGTCGTCACCCATGGCAACGGGCCGCAGGTCGGGCTTCTGGCGCTGCAGGCGGCGACGACGCCCGACGCGCCCTTCCCGCTCGATGTGCTCGATGCCGAGAGCGCGGGGATGGTCGGGTACGTGCTGCAGCAGGAGCTCGACAACGCCCTGCCCGGGCATCTGGTGACGACGCTGCTGACCCAGGTCCGGGTCGATCCGCAGGATCCGGCGTTCCGGCATCCGACGAAGCCGATCGGTCCGGTCTATGACCGGGCCGAGGCAGAGCGCCTTGCCGCCGCCCGCGGCTGGACCGTCGCGCCCGACAACGACCGCTGGCGCCGCGTCGTCGCCTCGCCTGCGCCGCTCGAGATCCTCGAGGCGCCGGTGCTGAAGCTGCTGCTCGCGCAGGGGGTGATCCCGATCTGCGTCGGCGGCGGCGGGATTCCCGTCGTCACGCTGCCGCAGGGCGGGCTGACCGGGATCGAGGCGGTGATCGACAAGGATCTGGCGAGCGGCCTGCTGGCGCGCCAGCTTGGCGCCGACATGCTGCTGATGCTGACCGATGTCGCCGCCGTCTACCGCGATTTCGGCACGCCGCAGGCCCGGCCGCTGGCGGCGGTTGCGGCCGATGCGCTGTCGCCCGCCGATTTTCCGGCGGGCTCAATGGGGCCGAAGGTGCGCGCCGCGATCGACTTCGTCCACGCCACCGGTGGCAAGGCCGGGATCGGTCGGCTCGAGGATGCGGCCGGCATCGTCGCCGGCACCGCCGGCACGCTGGTGACCGCCAGCGGCGGCTGAGGCCGGTCTGCCCGGCAAGGAGGGGGCGGCGGTCGCCGCCTCCCCTGCCCTGCCCTGCCCGTGTCCCGCGCCGGCCCGGGCGGGGCGCCAATTCCCTGAGACAGTCTGAGACACGCTGCAGCGCAGAGGCGATCCTGCGTTGCAGCACATGCATGGCCGGGTTGAGAAAGATCCTCGCAAGCAGGGCCACCCATGCCCTGTGCCGCTGCAAACGGGGAGGATCAGATGACGCCATCACGCGACGAGCTGGCTTGGATGTACCGCAACATGGTGCTCAGCCGCAGGCTCGAGGAAACCATTTCCAAGATCTATTTCGAGGGCAAGACGCCGGTCTTCAACATGGCGAACGGCCCGATCCCGGGCGAGATGCACCTCTCGAACGGGCAGGAGCCGGTGGCGGTCGGGGTCTGCGCCCATCTGACCGCCGAGGACATCGTCACCGCGACGCACCGCCCGCATCATCAGGCGATCGCCAAGGGCGTCGACCTCGACGCGATGGTCGCCGAGATCTTCGGCAAGGCGACCGGGCTTTCGGGCGGGCGCGGCGGGCACATGCACCTGTTCGACCCGAAGGTGAATTTCGCCTGCTCGGGGATCATCGCGCAGGGGCTTGGCCCGGCGGTCGGGGCAGCGCTGTCGCGCAAGCTGCGCGGCCTGCCGGGCGTCGCGGTCGCTTTCATCGGTGACGGCGCGGCGAACCAGGGCGCCTTCCACGAGGCGATGAACCTCGCCGCGGTCTGGAAGCTGCCCTTCGTGTGCGTGATCGAGGACAATTCCTGGGGCATCTCGGTGCCGAAGAGCGTCTCGACCGCGGTGCCGCGCAATGACGTGCGCGCCGCGGCCTATGGCATTCCGGGCCATTACGTCGCCGGCAACGACCCGCTGGCGATCTACGAGGTCGCGGGCGAGGCGATCGCGCGCGCCCGCGCCGGCGCGGGACCGACGCTGATCGAATGCGAGACCTATCGTCTGGCCGGCCACTTCATGGGCGATGCCGAGGCCTATCGCCCGAAGGGCGAGAAGGAGGCGCTGTTCGCCGCCGATCCGATCCCGAAGATGCGCGCCCGGCTGCTGGCCGAGTTCGGCTTCTCCGAGGCCGAGCTGGTCGCGGCCGAGGGCGCGGCGGCGGACCGGGTCGCCGCGGCGATCCGCTTTGCCCGCGACAGCGCCGATCCGCGTCCCGAGGACGCCCTGACCGCGGTCTTTGCCTGAGGGGGATGAGATGACCGGAACGATTGTGAAATCCAACGAACGCAAGCTGACCATCGCCCGCTCGATGGCCGAGGCCCTGGCGCAGGAGATGCGGATCGACCCGACCGTCTTCGTGATGGGCGAGGACATCGGCACGCTCGGCGGCGTCTATGGCAATACCCGCGGCCTGATCGAGGAATTCGGCCGTGACCGGGTGCGCGACACGCCGATCTCCGAGACCGCCTTCATCGGCGCCGCGGTCGGCGCCGCGCAGGACGGGATGCGGCCGGTGGTCGAGCTGATGTTCGTCGACTTCTTCGGTGTCTGCTTCGACGCGATCTACAACCTGATGGCGAAGAACATCTATTTCTCCGGCGGCCACCTCAAGGTGCCGATGGTGCTGATGACCTCGACCGGCGGCGGCTATTCCGACGGCGGCCAGCACTCGCAATGCCTCTACGGCACCTTCGCGCATCTGCCGGGGATGAAGGTGGTGGCGCCCTCGAACGCCTATGACGCCAAGGGGCTGATGACCGCGGCGCTGCGCGACGACAGCCCGGTGGTCTACATGTACCACAAGGGGCTGCAGGGGATGGGCTGGCTTGGCACCGAGCCGGGCGCCACCGTGCATGTTCCCGAAGACAGCTATACCGTCGAGATCGGCAAGGCCAAGGTCGTGCGCGAGGGGCGCGATGTCACCATCGTCTCGCTCGGCATCGGGGTGCATCACGCGCTGAAGGCGGCCGACACGCTGGCGCAGCAGAACGTCTCGGCCGAGGTCGTCGATCTGCGCTCGCTGGTGCCGCTCGACCGCGACACGATCCGCGCTTCGGTCGCCAGGACCGGGCGGCTGATCGTGGTGGACGAGGATTACCACAGCTTCGGCGTCTCGGCCGAGGTGATCGCCTCGGTGGTCGAGCACGACCTCTCGGTGCTGAAGGCGGCGCCGGTGCGGGTGGCCTATCCCGATGTGCCGATCCCCTATGCGCGGGTGATGGAACAGTTCTGCCTGCCCAGCCCGGCGAAGATCGTCGCGGCATGGGCGCAGATGGCGGCGTGACACCGGCCCGGGGGCGGGCCCGCCCCGCCCCCCGCCAGGCCAGCGACAGGACAAAGGGAAAAACGACATGGCAACTGACATCATCATCCCCACCGACCTGTGGGAAGAGGACACCGAGGCGGTCATCACCTCCTGGCTTGCCGATGACGGCGCCCAGGTGGCCGAGGGCGCGCTGATCGCCGAGATCATGACCGCCAAGGTCCAGTACGAGATCCACGCCCCCGCCGCGGGCCGGCTGGTGATCCTGGCGGCACAGGATGCGGTGGTGCCGAAGGGCACGGTGATCGGGCGGGTGGAATGAGCGCGCCGCCCGCCACCGACACCGTCGTGCCGCTGCGCGGCATGCGGGCGATGATCGCCGAGAAGATGGTCAGAAGCCTCGCCGAGGCGGCGCAGCTGACCCATCACGCCAGCGCCGATGCCAGCCGTCTTCTGGCGGCGCGCGCGACGCTGGCGGCGCAGGGGGTCAAGACCTCGGTCGAGGATCTGCTGATGCTGGCGACGCTGCGGATGCTGAAGGCGCATCCCGAGCTGAACGGCCGCCTCGAGGGGCGCGAGCTGCGGCTGTCGTCGCAGGTCGATCTGTCGGTGGCGATCGCGCTGCCGGGCAATCTGCTGGTGGCCCCGGCGATCTTCGGCGCCGAGGCGCTGGACATCGCGGCCCTGCGCGCGGCGCGGCAGGATCTGGCGGCGCGGGCGCGGGCGAACAGGCTCAGCGTGTCCGAGATGACCGGCGGCACCTTCTGCATCTCGAACCTCGGCCTGACCCGGGTCGAGGCCTTCACCCCGATCCTGAACACGCCGCAGATCGGCATTCTCGGCATCGGCTGCATCCGCGAGCGCGCGGTGCGCGAGGCCGACGGCGCGATCGGGCTGCGGCCCTTCATCGGCCTGTCGCTGACCTTCGATCACCGCGCGATCGACGGTGCGCCGGCGGCCGCGGCGCTGACCACGCTGTGCCGCGAGATCGAGGATTTCGCGCCGTGACGGAAGATGTGACCGGCGCCGCGCCCTGCCGCTTCGACAGTGCCGCCGAGGGGATCGCGGCCGAGGTCGCGATGCTGGCGCAGGTCGCCGCGACGGGACGGGCGGCGCGGCTGCTGTGGCAGGCCCGCACGCCGGCGATCGTGCTGCCGGCGGCCTGCCTGCGCCGGCCGGGCTTTGTTGCGGCGGCAGAGCGCGCGGCCGCGGCCGGCTGGCCGCTGCTGGCCCGCCCGACCGGCGGCGGGGCGGTGCCGCAGGGGCCGGGCGTGCTCAATCTGGCGCTTGCCTTTCCGGCCGCGCCGGGGCTGACGCTCGAGGTGGCCTACCGGCGGATCTGCGCGCCGCTGACCGCGGCCTTCGCGCGGCTCGCCCTGTCGGCCACCGCCGGCGCGACCGAGGGCAGCTTTTGCGACGGGGCGTGGAACCTGTCGCTTGCCGGGCGCAAGATCGTCGGCACCGCGCAGCGCTGGCAGCGCCGCGAGGGGGGCTGGACGGTGCTGGCCCATGCGCTGATCCTGATCGACCCGCCGCTTGCCGCGGTGGTGCCGGTGATCGACCGGCTGCACCGCGATCTCGACTTCGGGACAAGGGTTCTGCCCGACGCCCATACCAGCCTGCGCGCCGAGCGACCCGATCTTGGCGCGCCCGACTTCATCCATGCCCTCGGGGAGGAGGACATGGAGGGATCGCCCGCCCTTGAGGAGGGGCGGGGCGCCTGAGCCGCGCGAGGACGCGCATCACCAGACCGCAAGGGAGGACGACATGAGACCACGCGCCGAGACCCGGCACGGGCCTTCGGGCCCCGGCTGAGCCCTGCCCGGGCCGCCCCCGCATTCCCCCACCCATCCTGTGCCGCCCTGCCCCCGCCCGCGCAAATGCGCCGGCGGACCGGGCTGCCCTGACCGCAACACCGGAGCCCGAGATGAGCCCTGACCTTCGCGCCGAAGCGCGCCCCAGACCCGCCCGCCGCCTGTCGCGCCGGCATTTCCTGATTACCACCGCCGTCGCCACCGGCGGCGCGGTTGCCGGCCTTGCGCTGCCGGTGGCCGCCTGGGCCAATGACACGATCGGCACCGCCCGCGCCGAGACCATGCTGCGGGTGATGCGCGACACCTTTCCGCACGGGCCGCAGATCGTCAGCCTGGCCACCTATCAGCGCCTCGTCGACGCCATGCTCGAGGAGGCGGCGGCGGACGAGGCGGTGAAGATGCTGTTGAGCGACGGCGTCGACGATCTCGACGCGCGCGCCCGCGCGGCCTTCGGCCTGCCCTTCGCCGAGGTCGCCGAGGATTACGCGCGCGAGGGGATCCTGCGCGGCATCGAGACCACGCCCTTCTTCCAGAAGTTCCGCTGGGCCGGGGTCTTCGGCATCTACAACGCCCCCGACCTGTGGCCGGCGCTCGGCTACGAGGGCCCCGCCTCGGACTTCGGCGGCTTCCTGCACGCCGGGTTCAGCGACATCGACTGGCTCCCACCGGGGCCGAGCCCCGAAGAGCTTCTCGCCCAGGTCCAGCGGTAAGGAACAGCGATCATGACCACGAAATTCGACCTCGACGACGACAGCCTCGTCGTCATCATCGGCTCGGGCGCGGGCGGCGGCACGCTGGCCAACGAACTGGCGCAGAAGGGCATCAAGTCTGTCGTGCTCGAGGCCGGCCCGCGCTTCGGCCAGGAGGACATCGTCAATGACGAATGGGCGATGTTCAACAAGATCTCCTGGCTCGACAAGCGGATCTCGGCCGGGGAATGGCATGGCAAGCGCAACCACCCGACCCTGCCGGCCTGGATCGTCAAGGGCTATGGCGGCTCGACCATCCACTGGGCCGGCGTGTCGCTGCGCTTTCAGGAGCACGAGTTCCGGATGCGCACGCTGAACGGCGACATCCCCGGCGCCTCGGTCGCCGACTGGCCGCTGACTCTGGCCGAGCTCGCCCCGTATTACGAGGCGGCCGAGCGCAAGATGGGGGTGACGGGCCCGACCACCGGGATGCCGCACCTGCCCTGGCACAACAGCTTCCGCGTGCTGGCCGAGGGCGCGCGGCGGATGGGCTATCGCGACATCGTCTCGGGGCCGATGGCGATCAACTCGGTCGAGAACGACGGCCGCCCGGCCTGCCAGCAATACGGCTTTTGCATGAGCGGCTGCATGGTGGGGGCGAAATGGTCGACGATGATCACCGAGCTGCCGCGCGCCGAGGCCACCGGCAAGTGCGAGATCCGCTGCGACGCGATGGCGCTGAAGATCGAGCATGACGCGCGCGGCAAGGTCACCGCCGTGCTCTATGCCGACGGCGCGGGCAACATCCAGCGGCAGAAGGCGCGGCTCGTCTGCGTCGCCGGCAACGCGATCGAAAGCCCGCGGCTGCTGCTGAACTCGGCCTCGTCGATGTTCCCCGACGGGCTCGCCAATTCCTCGGGCCAGGTCGGGCGCAACTACATGACCCACAACAGCGCCGGCGTCTTCGCCGAGATGCCCGAGAAGGTGCACATGAACCGCGGCACCACGGTCGCGGGGGTCATCTCGGACGAGGCGCGCAACGACCCCTCGCGCGGCTTCTATGCCGGCTACCGGCTGGAGATCCTGGCCCTCGGCCTGCCCTTCCTGTCGGTCTTCCTCAACCCCTCGGCCTCGGGCTGGGGTCGCGAGCACGCGCAGGCACTGGAGAAATACGCCTATATGTCCGGCACCTGGATCTGCGGCGAGGACCTGCCGCAGGCGGGCAACGGCATCACCTTGCACCCGAGCGAGACCGACCAGCACGGCCTGCCGGTGCCGATCGTCACCAAGACCCCGCATATCAACGAGGTCAACATGGCGGCCCATGCCTATGAGCAGACCGGCGAGATGTATCGCGCCGTGGGGGCGACGAAGGTGTGGAACCTGCCCTCCTACCCGGCAAGCCACAACATGGGCACCAACCGGATGGCGGCGAAGGCCTCGGAGGGGGTGGTCGACGGCTGGGGCCGGGCGCATGACGTGCGCAACCTCTTCGTCTCGGACGGCAGCACCTTCCCGAGCTCGAGCGCGGCGAACCCGACGCTGACGATCGTCGCCCTGGCGATCCGGCAGGCGGAGCACATCGCGCGCGAAATGGCGGCGGGGTCGCTGTGAGGGGCGGGCCGGCGTCGCAGCGGCGCCGGCCCCGCTGCGCTGCGGCGGCAGAAACCGCTGGATTTTCCGCCGGGCACGGAGAACTCTGGTGTGACACCAGCATTTGGGAGGATGCCGAGGTGGACCGAATGACCGAAGCGGAGCATCGCCAGGCGATCGCCGCATCCTGGGAGCGCTGTGCGCACCGCCACAATCTCGTCGCCGGCCTGGCCCGCCCGATCCTGCGCCTGCGCAGCGAGGAGATCGCGCATCGCCGCGAGGCGTTCAACGACATGACCTCGGGCGAGCTGCAGGGGCTGTCGCAGCTCGCCGCGCTGGCTTCGGAGACCGCAAGCGCTCTGGTCGTCACCGACCGTGACCAGATCCTGCTCGACATCTATTGCCGCGACGCTGACCGCGACGCCTTCGAAAGCCGGGGCGTCGCGCCGGGCTCGAACTGGGACGAGCGCATCGCGGGGACGAACGGCGTGTCGATGGCCAGCCTTGGCCGGCGCGCCGTCACCGTGCGCGGCAGCGAACATTTCTATCAGACGCTGCGGCCCTTCGCCTGTACCGCCGTGCCGGTCTTCGATGCCGGGGATGCGCTGATCGCGCTGCTGAACCTCACCACCATCGACCGCGGCAACACCGCGGATTTCGCCTTCGCGCGGCATGTGCTGAACATGGCGGCGGACCGGGTGCAGGCCTGGCTTTTCCTGCGCCGCTTCGGCGCAGCGGTCACGTTGCGGGTCTCGCCCCCGTCCGATGCGTCGCCGGGGCGCAGCAATGCGCTGGTCGCGCTGGACGGCGACGGCCGGATCGTCGCGATCACCGCGGCGGCGCGCGCGGTCCTGCCGGCGGCCGAGCGCGATGCTGCCCTGTGCGGCCGCAGCTTCGAGGAAACCTTTGGCACCCGGCTCGTGCTGGCCGACATGGGCCCCGATCGGCTGCTGAGCCTCGGCCCGGGGGCCGCCGCCGGGGGGGCGCTCGGCCCGGCGGGCCTGCCAACCCGGCCGCGCAGCGCCGCGCGCGGCGCCGAGGCCCTGACCGGCGCCCCGGCCTTTCTGGGGCTCGCCGAAAGCGGTCTCTTGCCGCCGGCGCGCCTGCATCAGGCGCGGCGGTTGTTGCGGGCGGGCACGCCGGTGATGATCCGCGGCCCGGTCGGTGCGGGCAAAAGCCACGCCGCCCGCGCCCTGCTGGCCGAGGCTCGCCCGGAGCCGGGTCATCCGACGCTCCTCGACATCCGCAGCGACACCGAGGCGGCGATCGCCGCGCGCATCGGCGGCTGGAGCCGGGATGCGGCCGCGCTGCCGGAGCTGCTGCTGGCCGAGTCTGTGGCGGACTGGCCGGTGCGTCTGCAAAGCGCCTTTCTGGGCTGTCTCGAACGGGCGGGGGCGGCCGGGCATCGCCCCGCCCTGGTCGCCACCTGCACAAGCGGCGACAGCGGGCTTTTGCCGGAGCTCGGGCATTTCCTTGGCGGCTTCGTGCTCGATCTGCCGCCGGTGCGGCAGCTCGACAGCCGCGAGCGGCTCATTCGCCACCTGTTGCGGAGCCTGAGGCCGGAAGGCCCCCCGGGCCTCGGTGCCGAGGCGATGGCGGCGATCGCCGCACATGACTGGCCCGGCAATATCCGCGAGCTGCGCGGCGCGCTGGATGTTGCCTGCGCCTGCTGCGACGGCGGGACGATCGCGCTGGCCGACCTGCCCGAACATGTCGCCGGCCGGATCGGGGCGCCCGCGGAAACGGGGGCGCCGGCGGATCTGGCCGAGGTGCTTCGCCTGTGCGATTGGAACGTGACGCGGGCGGCGAAGGTGACGGGGATGAGCCGCGCCACCCTCAACCGCCGGATCCGCGAGCTGAACCTGCACCGGCCGGGCAAGACCGCGCGCGGCCCGCTGCACTGAGCCCCCGGGGCTCAGGGCGCGCCGAAGTCGAGAACGATGCGGCCGGCGACCTCGCCCGCCGCAAGCCGGTCGAGGGCCGCGTTGATATCCTCGAACGGCACCCGCTCGACCGCGACGCGGAACGGGTGATCGGCGGCGAAGGCGAGGAAGGCCGCAAGCTCGGCCCGGGTGCCGACGGAGGACCCCGTCACCCGATGCCCGCCATTGATCAGCCACATCATCGACAGGGCCACGGGCTCGTGCACCAGCGCCACGGCGACGATCTGGCTGAGCGGGTTCGCCACCGCCGCGATCAGATCCCAGACCTTCGGCGTCGGCGCGAAATTGAGCGTGATATCCGCCCCGCCCCAATCGCGGATCGCCTGCACCTCGCCCGGGGCGACGGCCAGTGACGCGCCACGGGCGCGCATCTCGGCGCGCTTGCGGGCATCGGGTTCGACGACGGCGACGCGCAGCCCGCGGGCAAGCCCGATCTCGAGCGCATATTGCCCAAGGCCGCCCGCGCCGATCACCAGCAGCCGTGCGCCCGCATGCACCTCGCAGCGCTCGAGCGCCGACCAGGCGGTGAGGCCGGCGCAGAGCAGCGGGCCGCCGTTGACCGGGTCGATCTCTTCGGGGATCGGCAGCGCGAAGCGGGTCTCGAGCAGCGCATACTCGGCAAAGGCGCCGGGGGCGTCGAGACCGCGGGCGCGCTGCGCGGTGCAGAAGGTCTCGTGTCCGCCGAGGCAGGGGCCGCAGCCGAGACAGGTGTCATAAAGCCAGGGCAGGCCGACGCGGGCGCCATGGGGCAAGGGCCCCTCGCCCGCGACGATGCGGCCGATCCCCTCGTGGCCGAGGATCAGCGGGAAGGCCTCGGGCGGCATCGGCTCCTCGCCGCGCTGGACGTGCAGGTCGGAATGGCACAGCCCGCAGGCCTCGAGCCGGACAAGGTATTGCCCCGGGCCGGGCACCGGCACCGGCACCTCGGCCAGACGCAGCGCCGCCCCCGGCGCATCGAGCAGCGCGGCGCGCATCGTCTTCGGCAGATCACTCATCACGCACCCTTTCCGCCCCCATCAGCCGCGGCAGGTTGCCGAAACGGCCGATCAATCCGAACACCAGCGCCGCCAGCGCCGCGAAGATCACCGAGACCACGCCGAGGATCGGCGTATAGCCGTAGCGCAGGGCGTTGAAGATCTTGATCGGCAGGGTCTCGACGGTGAAGCCCGCGACCATGTAGGCGATGATGTATTCGTTCAGGCTGAGCACGAAGGCGAAGGCATAGCCCGAGACGACATAGGGCAGCAGCAGCGGCCCGATCACCGTGCGCAGCACCGTCAGCCGGTCGGCGCCCATCACCCGCGCCGCCTCGATCAGGGCGCGGTCGGTGGCCTTGAGACCGAGCGAGATGGTGACGAGCGGCAGGGTGACGAGGAACACCCCATGCGAGACGATCGTCGCCCAGATCTGGCCATAGCCGCCGACGGTCATCCAGAAGATCATGAAGCCAAGCGCCGAGATCACCGGCGGCAGCGCGAAGGGCGCAAGGCCGAGCCCGGTCAGCAGCCGCGCGACAAGCCCGCCGCGCTCCCATGCGTACAGGGCGAGCGGCGCGGCGATGGCGACGGCAAGGGCAGCGGCGCAGCTCGCGATGATGAGCGAGTTCATCAGCGGCACCAGCCATTCCCTGTCGTGGAAGAGCGCGCCATACCATCTCAGCGACAGGTCCTGCGGCGGAAAGCGCAGGCTCTGCGCGCCGTTCAGCGACACCCCGGTGACGACGATCAGCGGCGCCAGCAGCAGCGCCAGCAGCACGCAGATATAGGCAAGTTTCAGGCCCCGGGTCATGCCGCCCCCCTGTCGCGCCCGGCGAGCGAGGCAAGCCCGACCAGCGCCAGCGCCACCAGCATCAGGAATACCGACATCGCCGCGGCAAAGGGCAGGTTCGCCTGATAGATCGCCTGATCGGTGATGTGCACCGACAGCGTCCAGTGTTCGGGCCGGCCCAGAAGCTGCGGCAACAGGTAGGAACCGAGGGTGAAGACGAAGACCAGGATGAAGGCGCCGGTCAGCGCGCCGCGCTGCAATGGCACCACGACGCCGAAGAAGGCGCGCGGCGCCGAGGCCCCCATCACCCGCGCCGCCTCGACGATCTCGGGATCGAGCCGCGAGACGGGGGCGTAGAGCACCAGCACCGCGAAGGGAAAGCCGAGATAGCACAGCCCGGTCAGCAGCGCGAAAAGCGAGGGCGTATAGGCGCGCGGCGCGTCGATCAGCCCGACCGCGGCGAAGAGATTGCCGATCCCCGCGGTCTGCGACAGCAGCGTCGACAGCGAGAAGCCGATGATGACCTCGGACAGCGACAGCACCGACAGGAGCACCACCAGAACCCGGGTCTGCACGGTGCGGCTCATCGTGGCGAGAAAGACGGTGAAGGGGAAGGCAAGCACCACGCAGATCGCCGCCGCGGCGAGCGAGATGCCGAGCGACACGGCGAGCACCCGGCCGAAGAACGGCGTCAGGAAGCGGATATAGCTTGCCCATTCGAAGCCCGGCTCGAAGAAGCCGCCCTCGACCCGATGCGCGACCGAGACCGAGAGCATGATCCCGAAGGGGACAAGGAAGAACAGGCCGAGCATCAGTGCCGGCCAGAGCGCGATCCAGCGCGGCACCGCGGTTTCGGGTTCGGCCAGATGGGTCATGCCAGCACCACGCGCTTGCCGGGGCGGAAGCTGAGCGAGACGGCATCGCCCACGCCGAAGGGCGGACGGGCGCCGGGGGCGACCTGCGCGGTGATCGTCTGCGCGCCGCAGCGGGTGACGAAATGCACGCTTTCGCCAAGGTCGCGGATGAAGGTGATCTCGGCGGCAAAGCCGGTGCCGGGGGCGGCGATCTCGACATGTTCGGGGCGCACCGACAGCTGGGCAAGCCCCGGCGCCGCGGCGATCCGGTCGCCCTCGGCGGGCGCAAGGCGGTGGCCCAGCACCTCGATCGCCTGCCCGTCCCAGCGGCAGGGGATCAGGTTGGTGTTGCCGATGAAATCGGCGACGAAGGCATTCGCCGGTGCGTGATAGATCTCCATCGGCGTGCCGGCCTGCTGCACCTTGCCGTCCTTCATCACGATCACGAGGTCGGCCATGGTCAGGGCCTCCTTCTGGTCGTGGGTGACGACGACGGTGGTGACGCCAAGGCTCTGCTGGATCTGGCGCAGCTCGATCTGCATGTGTTCGCGCAGCCCTGCGTCCAGCGCCGAGAGCGGCTCGTCGAGCAGGAAGACCTTGGGGTCGATCGCCAGGCCGCGGGCGATGGCGACACGCTGGCGCTGGCCGCCCGAGAGCTGGTGGATGCGCCGCCCGCCCATGCCGGGCAGTTTCACCAGGTCGAGAAGATGGGCCGCCTTCACCTGCCGGGTGGCGCGGTCGGCGCCGCGGATCGCGAGCGGATAGGCGATGTTCTCGGCCACGTCGAGATGGGGGAAGAGCGCGAGCGACTGGAACACCATGCCCATGCCGCGCCTGTGGCTGGGCACGGCGGAGAGGTCGGTGCCGCCGACCAGAATCCGCCCCTCGGAGGGCGTCTCCAGCCCGGCGATCAGCCGCAACAGCGTTGTCTTGCCGCAGCCCGAGGGGCCGAGCAGGCAGACGAACTTGCCGTTCGGGATGGTGATCGACACGTCGTCGAGCGCAAGATAGGTGCCGAAGCGCTTGCTCAGCCCCTCGATGCGGAGTTCGGTCATGGCGGCCTCCTCAGCCTTGCGTGGCCCCGGCCGGAACCGGGGCGCGCGGGGGATGCCCTCAGCCGGTGATCAGTTCCGACCACTTCTGCGACACCCAGTCCCCCTTGTCGACATAGAGGGTCGACAGCGGCAGGATCGGCGCCTTGTCGGAGGACACGGCGGCGAATTCGGCGTCGGTCAGATCGGTCAGGTTGCGCGGCACGGTCGGCGCGGTGCCGACATTGCGCGACAGTTTCGCCTGCACCGCCGGCTGCGCCATGTAGTCGATGAAGACCTGCGCCTGATCGAGCATCTTCGACGCCTTCGACACCACCCACGAGCCCGAGTCGAGCACCGCGCCCTCCTCCGGGAAGGTCGAGCGCACCGGCTTGCCCTGGCTGGCGGCGAGGCCCGTCACGTCGTGGTAATACTCGCCCATCGGGATCTCGCCGGTTTCCAGCGCCTGCTGGAACTGGCCCTCGTCGCGATACCACAGCCGCACGTTCGGCTTCAGCTCGGCGAGCTTCGCCATCACCTGAAGCACGCCGTCGTCGGTCTTCAGGACGTCGGTGCCGCCGAAGAAGGTGGTCGCGGTGATCTCGAGCAGGAACGAGTTCGAGGCGAGCGACATCAGCCCGAGCTTGTCCTTCTGCTCGGGCGCCCACAGCGCCTTCCACGAGGTCGGAGCCTCGGGGAAGGTCGCGGTGTTGGTGACCAGGCTGACATACCAGCTCACCGCGCCGGTGCCATAAAGCGCGCCGTCCTCATAATGGTGCACGAAATGCTCGGGCAGCACGCCGAGGTTATTCATCTTGCTCTCGTCGAGCTTTGCCCACAGCCCCGCGCGCTCGCCCTTGATGCGCGCCACCTGCGCCATCATCGAGACATCGGCCGGCGCCTGGTTCGCGCGCGCCGCCTGACCCAGCTGCACCAGCCAGGCCTCGCCCGTGGGTTCGCCAATCGACTCGATCTCGATCCCGGTTTCCTTGGTGAAATCGGGGTAGATGAACTTGTCGAAGCTGTTCTGGAAATAGCCGCCGTAGGTGCCCACCTTCAGCGCCGCGCCCGAGGCCCGCAGCACCGCGGGGGCTGCAAGCATCGCGGCGCCGGCCGAGGTGGCGGCAAGGAATGCACGTCTGTTGATCATGGTCTTCTCCCTGGTGGTCCGGCTTGTGTGTCAGCGGCCCCGCGGCACGCCGGGCAGCGCGCAGAGCATCTCGAAGAGGAAGTTCGCGGCGATCACCGCGGTGTTGCCGGCCGGATCGTAGGGCGGCGAGACCTCGACCAGGTCGCAGCCGACAAGGTTCAGCCCGGCGGTGCCGCGGATGATCTCGAGCCCCTGCATCGTGGTCAAGCCGCCGACCTCGACGGTGCCGGTGCCGGGCGCGAAGGCCGGGTCGAGGCTGTCGATGTCATAGCTGAGATAGACCGGCGCATCGCCGATCTTGGCGCGGATCTCGGCCATCAGCGGCGTCAGCGAGGTGTGCCAGCACTCCTCGGCCTGGATGCAGGTCCAGCCCTGCTTGCGGCCCCAGTCGAATTCCTCGCGGCTATAGCCGGTGCCGCGCAGGCCGATCTGGAACACCTTGTCGTTGATCAGGCAGCCCTCTTCCCACGCGCGGCGGAACGGGCAGCCATGCGCGACGGTCTCGCCGAACATGTCCTCGTTGGTGTCGGAATGCGCGTCGACATGGATCAGCGCGACGGGGCCGTGGCGTTCCTTGATCGCGCGCAGGATCGGCCAGGTCAGGGTGTGGTCGCCGCCCAGGGTCAGCGGGATCACGCCGTGGCTCAGCACCTCGCGGTAATGGCTGGCGATGATCTCGACCGATTTCTTCAGGTCGAAGGTGTTGATCGGCACGTCGCCGATATCGGCCACCTGCAGCGCCTCGAAGGGCGCGGCGCCGGTCGCCATGTTGTAGGGGCGGATCATCCGGCTTTCGTCGCGGATCTGGCGCGGGCCGAGGCGGGTGCCCGCGCGGTTCGAGGTGCCGATATCCATCGGGATGCCGAGGAAGCAGGCGTCGAGCCCCGCCGCCGAGGGCGCCGCCGGCAGGCGCATCATCGTGGCCGGTCCCCCGAAGCGGGGCATGGTGTTGCCGCCAAGCGGCTGGTTCAGCGTTTTCGTCATTCTCGCCTCCATCTGCGGAGGAGGATGCGGCAGGGAATGCTTCGAAAGAATACCTGTGTATCGAAGTTCAGTTGGACAAAACCCGATGTTTGTCCTCGGCGCTGCCGGATTCTTCGGCACCCCGGCCCGAGGCGGCGAGCGGTGTGGGGTAAAGTGCTTCCAGCTCGCTCAACAGCGCCGTGGCGAGCGGCGCGATCTCGGTCGCGTCGCGGGTGATCGCGTCGAAGGGGCAGCGATAGACGAAACGATCGGGCAGGATGCGGCGCAGCCGTCCGTGATCGCACCAGCGCTTGGCCACATGGTCGGGCAGATAGCCGATGAAGGCGCCGGTCAGGATCATGATGAGCTGTTGTTCCAGCCCCTGCGCCATCGCGGTCGAGTTGCGGAAATCGCGATTGTTCCAGTGATCCTCGCGCCAATAGCTGCGCCCGACGGTCTTCAGCGAGACGACGAATTCGGGCGTCAGATCGGCGTCCGGCACCGACCACAGCCGGTGGCCGCGGGCGCAGTAAAGCGTGTTGCGTTCCTCATAGAGCGGCGTGTAGCGCAGCCCTGCCACCTTGTGCGGAAACGATCCGATGCCGAGGTGCAGAACCCCGTCCAGCACCCGCGTCTGCAATTCCTGCGGCGAGGTCTGGGCAATCTCGAAACGGATCGCGGAGGAGCGTTTCTCGAGCGCCGCCAGGGCTTCATACAGGCGGAAATTCGGGTCGGTCACCACGCTGTCGACGACGCCGATGCGCAAGGTGCCGGCAAGCGTGTCGCGCAGCGCCGCGGTTTCCGAGACGAACCCGTCCATCGCGGCCAGCAGCCGCTCGATGGCGCGGTGCACCTGTTCGCCGCGCTGCGTCAGACGGAACCCGGCCCGTCCGCGCCGGCACAGGGTCACGCCCAGCCGGTCCTCGAGCGCCGCGATCTGCGCCGAGATCGTCGAGGCCGAGACGTTCAGCTCGGCCTGTGCGGCGGCAAAGCCGCGATGGCGCACCACCGCGTCGAAGACGCGCAACAGGCGGATGTCGGTTCCGGCAAGCTGCATCGAGACCCTCCCGGCCGGACGGGGCGGGACCTGCCGCTCAGGCACCCTTCTCCCTCAGCCAGGCGGTGATGATGTCACGCAGCCTCTCGCCGGAAAAGGAGGGAAAATGCCCGCCATGCACCACCCGCACCGGCAGCCGGGCAAGGCGCTGCATCGAGCGCAGGTAATCCTCGGCGTTCGAGTGATAGGTCTCTTCGACCAGCGGGCCGTCATAGACGATGTCGCCCGAGATCAGCACGCCGCTCGCCGCTTCCCACAACGCGATGCCGCCCGGGGAATGGCCCGGCGTGTGGATCACCTCGAACTGCCGGTCGCCCAGATCGACGATGTCGCCATCGGCCAGGATCCGCGTCGCCGGCGCCGCCTTCACCGCGTAGGTGGCGGACTGATAGGGCTCGGGCGGCAGCGCGTCGAAGATCTCGTCCGTCACATAGCCCGCCGCCACCGTGTTCTCGCGCGTCGGCTGGGCGAGGATCTCGGCCTCGGCGGCATGGCACAGCCGGCAGGGGAATTCGTGGGTGCAGCCGATGTGGTCGAAATGGGTGTGGCTTGCGACGGCATCGAGCGGCCGCTCGGTCACCAGCGGCACCCATTCACGCAGCGACACCACGCCCATGCCGCTGTCGACCAGCATGTCGCGGTCGCGCCCGCGCACGTGCCAGATGTTGCAGCGATAGAACTCCTGGATGAAGGGCTCGTCGATCTGGGTGATGTCGTCGCCGGCGCTGCGGATGCGGTACCAGTCGGCGGGGGGAATGCGTCTCATGCGGCCTCCGTTTCGGGCAGGACGATCGGGTTGCGGCCATGAAGCATCACTTCGGCCCCGGGCGCCAGCACCGTGCCCTGCGGCAGATGCGCGACAAGGCGCATCCCGGGCGCGGCAAGGGGGGCGAAATGCGCGCGCAGATAGGCGCCGAAGAAGGCCGCCTCGACCAGCCGCGCCGGGCCGAGCGCCAGATCGCCCGACAGCCCCACCGATTCCGGGCGCAGGCACAGCACGCCGCGCGCCGGCGTGGGCAGCGCGAGCGGGCCGAGCGGGCTGCTGACCCCTGCCCCGTCGCCGCGGGTGACGGGGATGCGGTTCACCTCGCCCATGAAATTCGCGGTGAACAGGGTCGCCGGCCGCATGTAGACCTCTTCGGGCGTGCCGCAATGCTCGATCCGGCCGGCGTTCATCACCACGATCCGGTCGGCGACGGCCATCGCCTCTTCCTGATCGTGGGTGACATGCACGAAGGTGGTGCCGACGCGGCGCTGGATCGCCTTCAGCTCGTCCTGCATCTGCCGGCGCAGCTTCAGATCCAGCGCGCCAAGCGGTTCGTCAAGCAGCAGAACCTCAGGTTCGACGGCGAGCGCACGGGCGAGCGCCACGCGCTGCCGCTGCCCGCCCGACAGCTCATGCGGGCGTCGCCCGGCCTTGTCGGCGAGCCCGACCATGGCCAGCATCTCCTCGGCCTTCGCGTTGCGCGCCGACCGCCCCACGCCCCGCATCCGCAGCCCGAAGCCGACGTTGTCGCGCAGGCTCATGTGCGGGAAGAGGGCATAGTCCTGAAACATTGTCGTCGTCGGGCGGTCCTTCGGCACCACCTGCGTCATGTCGCGCCCGCCGATCGTCACCCGCCCCTCGGAGGGGGTCAGGAAGCCGCCCAGGATCGACAGCAGTGTGGTCTTGCCGCAGCCCGAGGGGCCGAGAAGCACGATGAACTCGCCGGGCGCGATGGTCAGATCGACCCGGCGCAGCGCGGTGAAGCTGCCGAAGCGGTGTTGAACGGCGTCGATGCGCACCTCGGCGGTCATTTTCTGGCCTTTCGGAAAAGTGTGAACTCAAGCGTGACGGTGATCGCCACCGAGATGAGGAAGACGAGCGAGCCGATCGCGTTGGTCTTCGGCGACAGCCCCGAGCGCAGCATCGACCAGATCTCGACCGGCAGGGTGACGTCAAAGCGGGTCAGCAGGAAGGCGATGATGAACTCGTCCCAGCTGAAGGTGACCGACAGGAAGAAGGCCGCGGCCAGCGCCGGCGCCAGCATCGGCGCCGAGACCAGCGCCAGCACCTGCCATTCGCCCGCGCCAAGGTCGCGCGCGGCGCGCATCGCGGTCTTCTGATGCTCGCCCATGGCGGCGTAGAGGATCGAGAAGCACAGCGGCAGGTTGATGACAACATGGCCGATGCCGGTGGTCAGCAGCGAGGGGCCGACGCCGGCCGCGTTGAACATCTGCAGCAGGCCAAGCGCGATGATCAGATAGCTGACCGTCATCGGCGCGATCAACAGCGCCCGCATCGCCAGCGTGCCGGGCAGCGCCACCCGCGCCAGTCCCGAGGCCGCCATGAACCCCAGAAGCAGCGCCACGGTCGCGGAGCCGAGTGCCACCAGCAGCGAATTGCCAAGTGCCGCCATCAGGTCGCGGTCGCTCAGGATCTCGGCATACCATTTCAGCGTCGCGCCGCGGAAGGGCGGCACCGGCAGACGGCCGTCCTGGAACGAGAACACGACCAGCACGACGACCGGCAGCAGGATGAAGGCGAAGAGCGCGACCAGATAGGCCCAGGAGAGAAACCGCATCAGACCCGCTCCATCTTCAGCCAGCGCGCGCAGGCGGCATAGGCCAGCGTCACCAGCGCCATCAGCACCACCGACAGCGCCGAGGCCATCGGGTAATCGCCGCGCCGGCCGAGCTGCAGCATGATCAGCTGCGGCAGGGTCAGCTCGTTGTTGCCGCCCAGGATCTGCGGCGTGATGTAATCGCCGATGCACAGCACGAAGGTCAGGAAGGCGCCGGTCATCACGCCCGGCAGGGTCAGCGGCAGGATGACGAGGCGGATCACCTGGAACCGCGAGGCGCCCAGATCCTCGGCCGCGCGGGCATAGTTGGGCGAGAGCTGCACGAGGTTCGAATAGATCGTCAGCGTCAGCAGCATGACGAAGAAATGGACGAAGCCGATGACCGTCGCCGCCCGCGTCGCCATGATCTGCACCGGCGCGTCAAGGATGCCGAGCCCGAGAAGCGCGGTCATCACCACCCCCTTCTGGCCGAGCACCAACGCCCAGGAGTAGGAGCGCACGACATAGGACGTCCAGAACGGCAGCACGGCCAGCAGCAGCGCGAGCCGGCGCCAGCGTACCGGCACCCGGGTGGCGATGATCCAGGCGAGCGGCCACGCGAGCGCCACCGAGATCACCGTGACGATCAGCGTGATCTGCAGCGAGACCCGGATCCCCCGGGTCAGCGCCGGCTCGGTGAAGATCCGCAGATAGTTGCCGAGGTCGGGCCCCGGCACCATCTCGCGCCCGTCCAGATGGCCGAGGCTGATCCAGACCATGGCAGCGAAGGGCAGCACGAAGAATGCCACCGTCCAGAGCAGCGCCGGCAGCACCAGCGCCGCCCCCTGCCGTTTCTCGATCGCCTCGATGCCCATCTCAGTTCTGCAGCATCTCGGTCCACAGATCCTGCATCGCGGCATCGGTCGCCGCATCCGGCACCGGGTAGAGCTGCGCGCGGGCAAGGTAACCGTCCTGCTCGTCCCAGCGGAGCACCGCCTTCTGATCGGCGTCGAGCTTGTCGCCCGCCTTGCGGTTCGCCGGCATCCCCCAGTAGCACGACGAGGTGGCAAGCCGCGCCTGCCCCTCGGGCGAGGTGATGTATTTCACGAATTCAAGCGCCAGCTCGGGCTTCTTCGACTCCTTCAGCACGGCGATCGACTGCGCCCAGAGAAGCCCGCCCTCGGACGGGATGGTCCAGTCGAGATCGGGGTTCTCGGCGTGCAGCACCGCGGTCAGCCACTCGCCGCCGCCGACCAGCACGTCGACCTCGCCGGTGGCGAGCGCGGTCTGGCTGGCCACCACGTCCGAGACCTGCTTCGAGGCGGCCTTGAGCGCGAAGAGCGGCGCCTTGATCTTGTCGAGCGCGGTCGCGTCCAGATCCCTGGTCGCGATCCCCTGCGACAGGCCGACGATCCCCTCGACCGGCAGGTAATAGTCGTAGACCGCGATGCGGCGGTCATACTTGCCCGAGAACAGCGTCTTCAGGCTCTTCATGTCCTCGGGATCGACCGCCGCCTTGTTGAAGGCGATGGTGTTGTAACCGAACTTCTCGGTCACGGCATAGGTCACGCCATCGACCGTATTGTTCGCGGCCATCACCACCTGCGGGAAGTAATCGGCCGTCGCCATCTCGGCCGCGGGCAGCGGCGCCAGCAACCCGCGCTCGACCGCGCGATGCACGTCGACCGCGTCGATCACCATCACGTCCCAATCGCCCGGGCGCGACTGCTCGAGGATCGTCAGACCCGCCGCCGTGCCCTCGTATTCCTTGGTGTTGACCTTGACGTCATGGGCCTTCTCGAAGGGTTCGAGCAGCGCCGGGTCCGCATGGTCGCACCAGATCAGCGCGTTCAGCTCCTCGGCCTGGGCCGCCGGGGCGAGGGCAGCCAGAATGGCGGCCGCAGCACAGGAAGTCGTCAGTCTCATCGTCATCTCCCGTTGGGTCCGGCACGTCTTCGGCGCCGCTTGCAGAAAAAAATTGAACGCATTCATTTTTTCAGTCAATGCTAATTTTGAAGAGACGGGAGGGCCGCGATGGCCGGGCTGCGGGAAAGACAGAAGGCGAAACGGAACCGCTCGATCCTGACGGCGGCAAGCGCACTTTTTGGGCAGGTCGGATACGAGGCGGCGCGAATCGACGCCATCGCCGAGGCGGCCGAGGTCTCGGTCGGCACCTTCTACAACTACTTCGAGAACAAGGCGGACCTGCTGCTCGCCATCGTCTCGATGGAGGTCGAGGAGGTGCTGCATCAGGGCGAGGCGGTGGTCGCGGCCCCTCCCGCGACGGCCGAGGCAGCGCTTTTCGCGCTGATCTCGACCTATTACGACCATTCCCTCGTCTATCTGACGAAGGAGATGTGGCGCACCGCGATGGCGCTCTCGATCCAGCATCCGGAAACGCCCTTCTCGCGGCGCTATTTCGCGCTCGATGCGGCGCTGGCCGAACAGGTGACGGCGCTCTTGCGCGGGCTGCAGGCGCGCGGCACGATCCGGCGCGACGCCGATGCCGCGGCGCTTGGCGCGGTGATCTTCGCCGATCTGAACGCGCTCTTCGCGGGCTTCACCATGGACGAGACGATGCCGCTTGCGACCCTGACCGGGCGGATGGCGGCGCATGTCGCGGCGCTGACCGGGCTGCTGGCCCCGCCGCTGCGTCCGCTGCCGGCCGGCTGATTTTGCACTGGCCCCCGGCCGGCTTTCGCGCGATCACTTGCGCCGTGATTGGTCGGAGATGTGCGAGATGGCAGAGGTTCTGGTCCTGGGCGCCGGCATGGTCGGGGTTGCCGCGGCGCTTGAGCTGCAGACGCGGGGCCATGCGGTGGTGCTGGTCGACCGGCGCGGTCCGGGCGAGGAGACAAGCTTCGGCAATGCAGGCTTCGTGCAGGGCGAGGCGGTCGAACCCTATGCGATGCCGCGCGATCTGCGCACCCTCGCGGCCTATGCCGTCGGACGCACGAACGATCTTGTCTATGACCCCTCCGCCCTGCCCCGCCTCGCGCCGGTGCTGTGGCGCTATTTCCGCAACTCGGCGCCGGCGCGGCACCGGCGGATCTCGGCGGTCTATGCGCAGCTCGTGCAGCGCGCGCTGGCCGATCACGCGCCGCTGATCGAGGCGGCGGGACAGGAGCCGCATGTCCGCCGCACCGGCTATCTGCAGATCTGGCGCGACGTGCGCGGCGCCGAGGCCGCGGCGGCCGAGACGGTGCGGCTGATCCGCGAGTATGACGTCACGGTCACCGCGCTCGACGGCACGGCGGTGGCGGCGGCGGAGCCGGCGCTGAAGCGGCCGGTGGCGGGCGGGCTCCTGTGGGGCGATTGCTGGACAAGCGATGATCCGGGTGCACTGACCGTGGCTTATGCCGAGCTTTTCACCCGCCGCGGCGGCACGGTGCTGCGCGGCGATGCGACCAGCCTCGCGCGCGCGGGCGCGGGCTGGCAGGTCGACACCGCGTCGGGGCCGGTCGGCGCGGCGCAGGCGGTGATCGCACTCGGCCCCTGGGCTCCCGACCTGCTCGCCCGGCTCGGCTGGCGCGTGGCGATGCTGTGGAAGCGGGGCTATCACGGCCATTTCGCCGCGCCGGTCCGGTTGCAGCGGCCGCTGATCGATGCCGATGCCGGGGTGGTGCTGAGCCCGATGCGGCGCGGTCTGCGCATCGCCACCGGCGCTGCGCTCGTCGCCCGCGACGCGCCCTCCGATCCGGGCCAGCTTCTGCGCGGCGCCTGTGCCGCCTCGGAGCTGGTCGAGATCGGCACGCGGATCGCCGAGCCGCAATGGTTCGGCCACCGCCCCTGCCTGCCCGACATGCTGCCGCTCGTCGGCGCGGTGCCGGGAGAGCCCGGGCTCTGGGTCGATTTCGGCCATGGCCATCAGGGGTTCACCCTTGGCCCGACGACGGCGCGGCTGCTGGCGGACGCGATGGCGGGCGCGCGCACCGAGCTGCTGGCGGCGCTCGCCCCCGCCGCCCGCCCCGAGGTGATGCGCGTGGCCTGAGGCAAAAGGTTTCCGGCAAACGGAAATTCCGCTTCTGCGCGTCATAAAACTGATGCGTTGCCGCAATAGGTGATCGGCTGCACACCAACGACCACGTCGGGACTTCCGCATGCCTTCGCCTTCTGCGCGCGCCCTGTCGCGCCGCTCCCCGCCGCCCGCCGCCCGACTCGGGGATTTCTTCCAGGCGGGGCGCGGCGAGATGCTGTTCCTCGCCGCGATCTCGGTCCTCATCAACCTGCTGATGCTGACCGGCCCGGTGTTCATGATGCAGGTCTATGACCGGGTCCTGAGCAGCCGCAGCCTTGCGACGCTCGTCGTCCTGCTGGCGCTGGTGAGCCTGCTCTACCTGGTGCAGGCGGCGCTCGATGGGGTGCGCACGCGGGCGGGGGGGCGGATCGCGGCGCGGCTCGACGCCGAGATCGCGCCGAAGATCTTTGCCGTCGCCGGGGCCCGGGCGCGACTTGGCCAGGGCGGAGCCGACGCGCAACAGCCGCTGCGCGATCTCGACACGCTGCGGCAGTTCAACGGCGGCGGCCCGCTGACGCTGTTCGACCTGCCCTGGACGCCGGTCTATCTGCTGGTCCTGACCCTGTTCAGCCCGGTGCTCGGCCTGATGTCCACGATCGGCGCGGCGATGCTGTTCGCGCTGACGCTGCTCGCCGATCGCGTGTCGCAGGGCGCCAATGCCCGGGTCTCGCAGCAGATGGCGGTGCGCAACGCGCTGGCCGAGAACGGCCTGCAGGATTGCGAGGGGGCCGAGGCGCTTGGCATCTTCGAGCGGATCGGTGCGCGGTGGGATGCGGCGCACCGGGCGCTGGTGCAGGCGCAGCTGACGCTCGCGGAGCGGGCGGGCGACCTGCGCGCACTGGCCAAGGGGTTCCGGTTCCTGCTGCAGTCGCTGACCCTTGCGGCGGGCGCCGGGCTGGTGATCCGCGGCGAGCTGTCGGCGGGGTCGATGATGGCAACCTCGGTGATCTCGTCGCGTGCGCTTGCCCCGATCGAGCAGGCGATCGCCCAGTGGCGCGGCTTTCGCGCCGCCCGCGGCGCCCGCGCGCGGCTTGAGAAATCTTTCGCGCTGCTGCCGGCCGAACCCTCGGGGATCGACCTCGCGCCCCCCGCGCGGGACGTCGTCTTCGACAATTTCGCGGTCAGCGCCCCCGGGCAGACGCGGCCGCTGCTGGCGGGCGTCAACATGCGGCTCGAGGCGGGGGATGGTCTCGGTGTCATCGGGCCGAGCGGTGCGGGCAAGACCAGCCTGCTGCGCGGCGTGCTCGGGCTGTGGCCCGGCACTGCGGGCGGGCTGCGCTTCGACGGCGCGGCGCCCGACCAGTGGCGCCTCGGCGCGCGCGGCTTCGCGGGCTACCTGCCGCAGGACATCCGGCTGATGCCCGGCACGGTCGCCGAGAACATCGCCAGCCTCGAGCCCGACGCGCCGACCGACGAGATCGTGCGTGCGGCCGAGCTGGCCGGCGCGCATGAGATGATCCTTGCCCTGCCCGAGGGCTACAACACCCGGCTCGGTGATGATGGCGCGGCGCTTTCGGCCGGGCAGCGGCAGCGCATCGCGCTGGCGCGCGCGGTCTACCGGCGCCCCTTCCTCGTGGTGATGGACGAGCCGAACGCGCATCTCGACGCCGAGGGCGATCAGGCCCTGACCGAGGCGATCCGGCGGCTGCGCGCGGCGGGCTCGATCGTGATCTGCGTGGCGCACCGGCCCTCGGCGCTGGCAGCGCTGAACAAGGTGGCGATGATCGAGGCGGGACGGCTGCGCGCCTATGGCCCGCGGGATGAAATTCTGGGGCAGGTGGTGAAACATCCGCGTGCGGTGGTGCAGAAATGATGACGATGAGTGACGTGGTCCAGCCCTATTCGCTGCGCCCGCTGATCCGGGCCACGACGGTGCTGTGCACCCTGACGCTCGGGGCGGTCGGTCTGTGGGCCGCTTTCGTGCCGCTCGAAAGCGCGGTGATGGGGGCGGGCACGGTCGCGGTCGAGGGCGCGGCGAAGGCGATCCAGCACCCGCAGGGCGGCGTCGTCTCCGAGATCGCGGTGCGCGACGGCGCCCGTGTGCGCGAAGGCGACGTGGTGCTGCGGCTGGACCAGACCGAGGTCCAGGCCGAGCTCTCGCGGATCGAGAACCGCCTGATCGAGATCGCCGCGCGCAAGGCCCGGCTGGTGGCCGAACGCGACGGCACCGCGCTGACCTTCCCCGCGGCGCTGCTGACGCAGGCGCAAGACCCCGAGACCGGCACGGCGGCGCGCAACGCGATCGAGGACGAGCGGATCCTGATGTCGGGGCGCAGCGAGAGCCTGCGCGCCAAGATCGCCCAGCTGACCGAGCGGATCGGGCAGCTCGGCAACGAGGTCGCCGGGCTGAGCGCGCAGAAGGCGGCGGTCGAACGCGCGGCGCGTCTCGTCGGCGCCGAGGTCGATGACCAGCGCAGGCTGCGCAAGCAGGGGCTGTCGCTGATTGCGGCGCTGCGGAAATCCGAGCAGGAGGCGGCCGATCTGGAAGGCAAGGTCGGCTCGCTGCACTCCGATCTCGCCCGCAAGCAGGGCGAGATCACCGAGGTGCGGATGCAGATGCAGCAGATCACCGAGGATGCGCGCAACGAGGTCATCGAGGAGCTGCGCAAGCTCGAGACCGAGCGCAGCGATCTCGAACAAAAGCGTATCGCCGCGCAGGACCGTCTTGCCCGCACGGTGATGACCGCGCCGGTTGCCGGCACCATCCACGAGCTGGCGGTGCACACCCGCGGCGGTGTGCTGAACGCCGGGCAGACCGCGATGTCAATCATCCCGAGCGACCGGCGGCTGATGGTCGAGGTCAAGGTCTCGCCCGCCGACATCGACCAGGTGCGCCCCGGCCAGCCGGTCCGGCTGCGGCTGAGCGCGTTCAACCAGCGCACCACCCCCGAGATCGGCGGCACCGTGACCAGCATTGCCGCCGACCTGAGCCAGGACGAGCGCAGCGGCCAGAGCTGGTATCTGCTGCGCGTCGCCCCCGACGCGGAGGATCTGGCGGCGCTGCACGGCATCGCGCTGAAGCCCGGGATGCCGGTCGAGGCCTTTCTCGAGGGCGCGGAGCGGACCCTGCTCAGCTATCTGCTGAAGCCGATCTCGGATCAGATGCAGACCGCGCTGCGCGAGGATTAATCGCCGGCGGCGGACCAGTCGAGCGCCATCGCCGCACGGATGAAGGCGCCGACCATCGGGTTGCGCCGCCGCTCGTCGAGACAGATCACATATTCCGTCAGCCGGATCGCGGCATCGGCGATCGGCAGGAAGGCCAGGCGCTGATCGGGCGTCGCCTCGAGCGTCACCCCGACGCCGATGCCGAAGCCCGCGGCGACCATCTCGCGTACCGCATCCTGCCGGCCGACCTCCTGCACGCTGTCGAACTCCAGCTTCTGCGCGACGAGGTTGTCCTCGAGCACGGCGCGGGTCTGCGATCCCTTCTCGCGGATCACCATTTTGTGCCGGATCATCTCGGCCAGCGTCAGGCTCTGCCGGCGGGCCAGCGGATGCGTCGCGGGCACGATCGCGGTCAGCGCCGCCTGGGCAAAGGGCTGGGCGCGCAGCCGCGGGTCCGAGGGCAGATGCGCCGAGATGCCGATGTCGGCACGATAGTCGAGAAGGGCCTCGTTCACCGTCTGCGAGTTGCTGACCGTCAGGTTGAAGCTCAGTGCGGGATTGGTCCGGGTCAGGCTCGACAGGATGCGCACCGGGATCGGCGCACCATCGGCGATCAGCCGCAAGTGCCCACCCTGCAGCGCCACGCCGCCGCTCAGCAGGTGCCGCGCCTCCTGCTCGGCCGCGAACATCCGCTGGGTGATCGCATACAGCCGCTCGCCCTCGGCGGTCAGCGTGATGCCGCGCGCCTTGCGCTCGAACATCCGCACGCCGGACACCCGTTCCAGCCCGCGCACCTGCGCCGACAGCGTCGATTGCGACACCGCCCGCTCGCGCGCGGCCTGCGAAAAACCACCGGCCTCGGCGACCAGGTGGAATGCGCGCAATTCCGTCAGCGTCGCCATTCTTCCCCCTGCGCCCCGTCGCGCCGCAGCTGGCGCAGGCCGTTCTCTAGGGGCGCAACGTGACGTTTGGGCGACAGCCGGACCGTGCCGCCCAGCCATCTGCTGTATCGATGGAGGCCATTGAAAGAACGCGCGGGCGGCGGCGGAGATTTGTCAACTTTCTGTTAAACTCGCCGCCTAGGTTCCGCCAGCAAAACGAATTTTTGCGATTTCGCAAAAACCACTCAGGAACCATTCATGCCCACGATCCTCAAACCGATCGCCGACTTTCTGGTCCGGCGCGGAACGGAACCGCAGGTCTTCGACCTTTCCGAAACCTTCTCCGGTCAGAACCTGTCCTATACGGTCACGAACTCGAACGGCGAGGTGCTCTCGGCGCGTATCGAGGCCGGCCAGCTGATCCTCGATTACGGCGATACGCTGGATTACAGCGACCTGCAGATCACCGCGACGGATGCCCTGGGCGCCTCGGTCACCGAGAACCTGCGGGTGCGGGTGACCGGCGAGAACGCCTATACCATCGCCGTCCTGCCCGACACGCAGGATTATTCCTATGCCGACGGCGCGCCCACCCTCGCGCTGATGACGCAATGGCTGGTTGACCAGAAGGACGGGCTCGGCATCCAGTTCGTGAACCATGTGGGCGATGTCACCGCCGGCGCCAGCCAGCAGATGTGGCAGAACGTGACCGAGGCGCTGAGCATTCTCGACGGCCAGATCCCCTATTCGCTGACCGCGGGCAACCATGACCAGGGCGCCGGCGGCTCGGCGAGCGACCATTCGACGACCTGGATGGACTACTACTACTCGCCCGAGCATCAGGCCGAGGTCAACGACACCTTCGGCGGTGTCTATGACATGGCGCCCGAGCGCGCGCCGAACAACTATCACACCTTCACCTCGCCCGACGGCGTCGAATGGCTGGTGCTGAGCCTCGAATTCGGGCCCTCGGACGACGTCATCCGCTGGGCGAAGGACGTGATCGAGGACAACCTCGACAAGCGCGTCATCCTGACCACCCATGCCTATATGAACTGGGCCGGGCGCCACGATTCGACCGGCTCGTCGCTCTATGGCGAGGGCGCGGGCTATGACTATGGTCTCGGTCAGCAGGCCGAGGGCACCAATGACGGCGAAACCCTCTACCGCGAGCTGGTGAAGCCCTACGGCAACGTCACCTTCACCTTCTCGGGCCATATCTTCGGCGACGGCGCCGAGACGCTGGAGTCCTACGACGACTTCGGCAACCCGGTCTATCAGATGCTGGTGAACTATCAGAACGGCGTCGCGAACGAGATCCAGCACGGCAACGGCGGCTCGGGCGCGATCCGCCTCGTCACCATCGACCCGGAAAACAACCAGGCCTATACCTCGACCTATTTCGCGCTGACCGACAGCTATCTGAGCGATGACCGCGGCGAGACGCTCGACCGCGACGGGCTCGACGGCCCCTATCGCGGCCAGGAAGAGACGCTGTCGCTCGACCTGTCGGCGCCGGTGCTCCACGCCATCGCCAAGGCCGGAAACGACCTCTTCGTGACCACGGAAGGCAACGGTGACGCGCAGGTCACGCTGCAGGGCGCGGCGCTCAATCCGGGCGAGGATGCGGGGCTGCATTATGTCTGGAAGGATGCCGACGGCAATGTCGTCGCCGAGGGCGCCACGCCGACGCTCGAATTGCCGGCCGGCCGGCATTTCCTGACGCTGGAAGTGACCGGTTCGACCGGCGCGGTGTCGCGCGACGCGGTGCAGGTGATCGTGGCGAACGACAGCACGCTGCTCGTCGATTCGTTCAATGACGGCGACGCGCAGGGCTGGGGCCGCGGTTCGATCGCCGTCGAGCCGGTCGCCACGCACGGTTCGACCGACAGCTTCGGCATCGCGGGTCTGCCCGCGGCATCGGCCCCGGTGACCCCCGCCGAGCCGACCGACCCGACGCCGCCCGCCGTGCCCGCCACCGCCACCGAGGTGGTGCTGGTGCCGGCCACAGCCGCCGATCAGGCGCTGCTGCTGAAGCCCGGCTTCGGGCCCGGCCTGCTTGCCTCCTACTCGATCGTCTTCGACCTGATGGTGCCGGCGGACACCGCGGGCGGCTACATCGGGCTGATCCAGTCCGATCTGAGCAATGGCAATGACGCCGACATGTTCCTGCGGCTCGGCGGCGACAGCCTGTCGGTCGGCACCGCGTCGACCTATGCCGGGGCGATGAGCCTCGATGCCTGGCACCGCGTCGTGCTGACCTATGACGAACAGGACGACGGCTCGGTCGTCATCACCAAATACATCGACGGCGCCGCCGTCGGGGCGCAGACGGTCTCGGCCGCCGATGCGGCGCGCTATGCGCTCGACGGCGAGAACGGCGTGCTGCTCTTTGCCGATAACGACGGCGAGACGGCGCCGGTGGCGGTTTCGGCGGTCAGCGTCACCGGGGCGGTGCTCAGCGCCGCTCAGATCGCCGAGATGGGCGGAACGACGGCCGGCGGCGCGGTGTTGCCCGACGGTGTCGAGGGCGCCCGCTTCCGCGCCAGCGAACTGGGCTTCAAGCCGCAGGAAGGCACCGGCAGCCTCGAGCCGCGCGGCGATTTCGCCCTCGGCCAGGTCACCGACGTCGGGCTTGGCGTGCCGCTGCCGCCGGCACCGACCGAGACGATGGCCGCGGTTCTGGTCTCGGCGAGCACCGGCGACAACGGCCTCGTTCTGAGCCCCGGCATCGCCGGCACCGACGGGCATCTGGCCTCCTATTCGCTCGCCTTCGACCTGATGGTCCCCGCGGCGACGGCGGCGGGCTACATGTCGCTGCTGCAGTCGAGCGCGGTCAGTGGCGGCGATGCCGACATGTTCATGAAGCTTTCGGGCGCGGGCTTCAGCCTCGGCACGATGTCGGATTACGCGGGCGAGATCAGCCTCGACGCCTGGCACCGGGTGGTGCTGACCTTCGCCGAGGACAACGGCCGGCTGATCATCTCGAAATATGTCGACGGCGTGCTGGTCGGCGCGCAGGACGTCGCGGCCGATGCGCGCTATGCGCTCGACCTCGAGAACGGTGCGCTGCTCTTTGGCGACGATGACGGCGAGACGGCGCCGGTCGCGGTCTCGGCGATCAGCGTCACCGGCGAGGTCCTGACCGCGGCGCAGGTCGCCGCGCTTGGCGGCACGAGCGCGGGCGGCATCGCGCTGCCCGAAGGCGTCGCGGGCTCCGAGATCGTCGCCGGGGCGAACGGGCTTGCCGTCGTCTCGGGGCCGGCAACCGTCGCGACGAGCGGCGAGGTGACCCTCACCCCGACCACCGATGCGGCGCTTGGTGTTCCGCTGGTGGCACCGGCCACGCCCGAGCTGCCCGAAACCCCCGAAACCCCCGAAACGCCGCAGACCGGGATTTCGGCTGACGTCACCCTGATCGGCGCGCTGCAGCCGCAGCAGGTGCTGCATGTCACCGCCGCCCAGCCGGTTCCGGCCGGCATGGTGGCGACGGAATACTCGCTCGTCTATGACATCCTGATCCCGACCGGCGGCGGCTCGTGGCTGTCGTTCCTGCAGACCGACGTCAGCAACCGCTCCGACGCCGATCTGTTCCGCAACGCATCGAACGGGATCGGCATCAGCAGCGACTACGAGGGCCGGCTGACCTCGGACACCTGGCACCGGGTCGCCTTCACCCTTGCCGTCGACGGCGACACCGTGCTGATCTCCAAATACATCGACGGCGTCCTCGTCGGCACCACCACCGGTTCGGCCGAGCGCTTCCAGATCGACCTGAACGAGGGCTTCCTGCTGTTCTCGGACAATGACGGCGAGACCAGCGACGTCTACGTGAAGAACGTGCTGTTCACCGACCACGTCTTCTCGCAAGACGAGGTGGCGGCGCTTGGCGGCGTCAGCCCCGGCCCGATCCTGGAGACCGCGCCGTCGCAGATCAGCTTCCAGCTCGATTTCTCGGGCGAGACGATCACCGACACCTACGGCAACGCCAATGCCAGCCTGCAGCAGTCGGAAAGCCAGACCGGGAACTTCGTCGTCAAGGGCAGCTATGCCGAGCGCGTCGACGGCGTCGAAGTCGACGAGATCGCCGAGGGCCGGGTCTATGAAGGCTCGAACACCGGTGAAAACGTCCTCGTCTGGGAAGGCGAAGGCGCGCGCGAGTGGCAGGACTACCGCTACGAGCTGACGCTGAAATCCACCGACCAGGACACGATCGGCGCGGTCTTCTACTTCCAGGACGAGGCCAACACCTATCGCGTCACCTTCAACTCGGCGCAGAACACGCGCGAACTGGTGCGGGTGAAGGACGGCGTCGAGACGGTGCTTGCCTCGGTCCATGCGGGCAGCCCCTGGGCGCGCGACGCGCAGCTCGAGGTTGCGGTGACCGGCGGCGAGATCCGGGTCTTCCTCGACGGCCAGTCGGTCTTCGGCACCGTCACCGACGCCGACCCGCTGAGCGGCGGCTCGGTCGGCTTCTACTCGGACAATCAGCACTCCTCGCAGTTCGACAACGTCTATGTCGGCGCGCTCGGGCTGCAGGCACATGCCGGCCGTGACCTCTCGGCGGTCGACACCGATGGCGATGGTCAGGTGACGGTCACGCTCGATGCCGGGCAAAGCTATGGCGATGCCGAGATCACCGGCTGGCGCTGGCTCGATGCCGAGGGCAACGAGATCGCCACCGGGCCGCAGGCCGAGGTGACGCTCTCGGCAGCCGGGCAGCAGACGGTGACGCTCGAGATCACCGATGCCAGCGGCCGCACCGATCGCGACACGCTCATCGTCGATGCGGTCGGTCAGGACCGGGTGCTGTTCTCGGATGACTTCTCCGACGCCGACTATGCCGGGCGCTGGACGATCGTCGACGAGGGCGAGCAGAACGGTGCGGGCGAGGATGGCAGCAAGGGCGACTGGCAGGTCATCGACGGGCGTCTGACGCAGACCACCGACGTCGACAGCCGGCAGCTGAGCTGGACCTCGGCCGATGCCGCCGACGACTGGGAGCGGGGCTGGTCGCCGCTTGGCGATGGCACCCATGTGCTGCGCAAGGGCACCTATGCGCTGATTTCGGACCCGGCGGCGCAGGACTGGTCGCAGTATCAGGTCGAAACCCGGGTCGAGACCCCGGACAACGGCGCGCTCGGCCTGCTGCTGAACTACCAGGACCCCGACAACTACTACAAGGTCGAGCTCGACGCGGCCTCGGGCACCAGCCTGTTCCAGCTGATCGAGGTGAAGGACGGGGTCGAGAAATACCTGACCCAGATCCCCGCCCGCTACACTCCGGGCGAGGCCTTCGACCTGCGGGTGACCGTCGACGGCGCGACGATCCAGGCCTTCATGGACGGCAACCCGCTGTTCTCCTACGCGATCACCGGCAGCGGCTCGGATCACGGCACGGTCGGGCTCTATTCCTGGGGCAGCCAGGGCGTCAGCTTTGACGACGTGACGGTGCTCGCGCTCGATACCGACGGGCCGCAGCCCGCGCCGGTGCCGAACACCGCGCCGGTGGTGCAGCGCGACACCGGCTACCGGGTGCGGACGGGCGAGTCGATCCTGATCGCGGCGGCGGCGCTGCTGCTGAACGACACCGACGCCAACGCCGACCCGCTGACCATCACCGAGGTCGCCAGCTCCGCCGGCACGGTGGTGCTGCAGGATGGCCAGATCCTGTTCACCCCGGCCCCGGACCATATCGGCCGCGCCACCTTCACCTACACGGTCGCAGATGGTCAGGGCGGTTCCGACAGTGCCGAGGTCGAGGTGATCGTGATGCCGGAGGGTGGTGTCTTCGAGGCACAGCCCGAGGGCGGTGTGCTGACCGGCGACAGCGCGCTCGACACGCTGCTGCTCGGTGGCGCGGGGGCCGACCAGATCCTCGCCAGCGGTGGCGACGACCTGATCGAGGCGGATGCGGGCGATGACGTGGTGCTGGGGGGGGCCGGCGCCGACAGCGTGCGCGGCGGCGACGGCGACGACCTGATCTTCGGCGGCGACGGCGGCGATGCGGTGACCGGCGAGGCGGGCGACGACGTCCTGCTCGGCGGCCGCGGCGACGACGTGCTGCACGGCGGCGACGGCGCTGACACCCTGTTCGGCGGCGACGGTGCGGATGTGCTGAGCGGCGGCAAGGGCGACGACTTCCTTGCCGGCGGCGCGGGGGCCGACACCTTCACCTTCGTCCCGGGGGGCGGCCGCGACGTGGTGACCGACTTCACCGCGGGCGAGGATGTCATCGACCTGAGCGGCTTCACTGGGCTGCACGACTTCGAGGCGCTCTCGGCGCCGCTCGAGGAGATCGACGGCGGCGTGGTGCTGCATCTCGACGACGCGACCACGGTCCAGCTCTCGCATGTCGGCCTCGACGCGCTCAGCGCCGACGACTTCCGCTTCGCCTGACCGGGCCGGCGACACCAGACGGGGCCGGGCTGGACGACCGGCGCGGCCCCCCTCCCCTTCCTTCCAAACGCAGCCTGTCTGCTGATCGAAAGACCTGAATGATGAAACTTCTGATCCTTCCCGCCGTCGTCGCGCTTTCCGCTCTGGCCGCCTGTGGCGGCGGCGGCTCTTCCTCGGACCCGGCTCCCGCCCCGACGCCGGCAGATGCGGTCGTCCGGGCGAAGGCGCTGAACACGGAATATGCCGCGACCACCGCGACCGTCGCCGCGGCGATGCCGGTGACCGGCCAGGCGAGCTATACCGGCGCGGCGGTGTTCGGCAAGGGCACCGACATGGATGCGCTGCTGCAGGCGCCCACGATGTCGGGCGACATGGCGCTGAACGCCGATTTCGCCACCGGCACGGTGACCGGCGGGATCGACAACTTCCGCGACGCGGCCAATGCCCCGGTCAGCGGCCAGATGACGGTGTCGGGCGCGCAGATCGCCGGCGCGGTGCTGGGCGGCGATCTGACCGGCACGGTCGGCGGCAAGGACGTCAACGCGCAGATGTCGGGCAGCTTCCTTGGCACCGACGCCGAGGCGGTGCGCGGCGTGATCGCCGATGGCGCGGGGGCCGCCGGCGCCTTCAACGGCGCCTTCATCGTGGCGCGCTGAGCTGGCACGGATGCAGTCCCGAAAACACGTGCGCCCCGGTTGGTTCCGGGGCGCGCTTTTCGCATCTGCGGTGGCGGTCAGCGGCCTGCTGGCCGGGGCCGGCGCCCCGGCGCGGGCCGAGCCGGCCGCCTATACCCCGCTGCAATTCGCGCTCGCCACGCCGGCGATGCGGCTTGCCGCCCTTGGCCGGGACGGGCTCGGCGTGGCCGAGCGGCCGCTGGCGCAGGCCGAGCTGCACCGGCTCGGCTATGGCTGGGCCGGGCCCGGTCTTGCGGCGGGCGAGGCGCGGCTGCGGCCGCTGCTGAGCTATGATCCGAACGCCAATGGCGGCTACGAGGCCGCGGGCTTCGATCTGGGTGGTTTCGCCTTCCGCGTCGATCCCGACTACCGCGCCCGTGCCCGCCTCATGGCGGGGCTGCGCGGGCAGGCGAATGCGGTCTTCGCCCTTGGCGGCCGCTTCGCCGCCGAGGCCTTCGTCGATGCCCGCTATCTGCATGCGCTCGGCGGCATCGAGGCGAAAAGCACGGCGCAGGCCGGCGCCTGCCTGCGGCAGGGGCTGAGCGCGCGCACCAGCCTGCGCGAATGCCTGAGCGCCGGCTTTTCCCGGACCACGCTCGGCTTCAGCCGGGGCTCGGCGGCCGAAATCGGCCTGAGCCACGGCTTCGGCCTTGGCCCGGTGCTGATCGAGGGCGGCGGCGTGCTGCGCCGGGCCCGGCTGGCGCAGGGCGCGCTGCAATGGCAGGGCACGGCGACGCTGGCGGCGGTCTGGCCCGGGGCGACGCGGCTCGATCTGGCGCTGTCGCTGGGCGAGCCGGTGGCCAGCGAGGTCGCGATGCGCCACCGGCTGGGCCTTGCGCTGACCCGGCAGATCCTTGGCGAGTGGACGCGGCTCGAGCTGGCGCAGGAGCAGCGCGCGGGCGGGCAGTTCCTGGGCAGCGCGCGACGCGAGCGGCGGGTCTCGGCGCGGCTGGTGCGGGGGGTGCCGCTGACCTCGGGACGGGGGCGGCCGCTTGCCGCGGATCTGGCGCTTGGCTGGGAGCTGGTCACGGCGCGGCAAAGCGTTCTGGCGGAGCGCAGCCTGACGCTCGAGCTGTCGCTGCGGTTCTAGGCCCCCTGCCCCGCCGTTTCGCGCCCCGGCGCGGGGCGGAAGACGAAGGCGGCGTCGGCCGCCGCATGCGCCTCGGCGCGGGCCGCCAGATCCGCGTGCAGGGGCGATTTCACGCAGGTCGGATCGGTCGCGCCGGCATCGCCCGCGAGCGCCATCGCCTGACAGCGGCAGCCGCCGAAGTCCTTCGTCTTGCGCTCGCACGAGCGGCAGGGCTCGGCCATCCATTCGGTGCCGCGATAGGCGTTGAAGGCGGGGTTCTCGGCCCAGATCCGGGCGAGGGGCTCCTTGCGCGTCGACCAGAATTCAAGCCCCGGAATGGTCTGCGCCGCGTGGCAGGGCAGAACCGTGCCATCGGGCGCGACATTCAGCCCGGTGCTGCCCCAGCCCCCCATGCAGCGCTTCGGATAATCGCCATGGTAATCGGCCGGCACATAGTCGATCACCAGCCGCCCGCGCAGCCGCGCGCGTGCCTTGGCGACGATCCGCCCGGCCTCGCGCGCTTGCCCGCGCGATGGCATCAGCGCGTCGCGGTTGCGCAGCGCCCAGCCGTGGAACTGCACCGTCGCCACCTCGAGCCGCCGCGCCCCCAGCTCGAGCGCCATCTCGATCGCGCGCGGCAGCTGATGCAGGTTGCGCCGGTGCAGCACCGCGTTCAGCGTCAGCGGAAAGCCGATCTCGCCGATCTGCCGCGCGACCTCGAGCTTGCGCGCAAAGGCGCCCTCGAGCCCGCCGATCGCATCGGCCATCGCCGCATCGGTGCCCTGCAGCGACAGCTGCACATGGTCGAGCCCCGCGGCATCGAGCGCCTTCAGCCGCGCCGCGGTCAGCCCGATCCCCGAGGTGATGAGGTTGGTGTACAGCCCCGCCGCCCGCGCCGCCGCCGCCAGATCGACCAGATCGCGCCGCGCCGCGGGCTCGCCGCCCGACAGGTGCAGCTGCAACACGCCAAGATCGGCCGCCTCGCGAAAGATCCGCGCCCAGTCTTCGGTGCCCATCTCGGCCGCGCCGCGCACCAGGTCGAGCGGGTTCGAACAATAGGGGCAGGCGAGCGGGCAGCGATGCGTCAGCTCGGCCAGCATCGCGATCGGCGGGCGGGTCATGGGCTCACCTCCAGAAACAGCCGCTCGCGCAGGGCGCTCAGGAAGCCGCCGGCATCCTCGGCGATCTGCGCCTCGGGCGCACCGAAGGCGGCGGCGAGACGCGCGCAGATCTCGCCGAAACTGCGGCTGCCGTCGACCTCGGCCAGAATCGCCTGGCCCACGGCATCGAGCGTCACCGCGCGTTCGGGCGCGAGCAGCACCCAGCCCCCACGCACCCGGTCGGGTTGCACCCGCACGCCCCGCGGCAGGCGCGGCACCTCGCCCGGCCCGATCACGACGCCCGCGCCCGGGACAACAGCCCCTCGCCCGGCACCCAGCCCCCGGGCGGGATCCGCGCCGGCACCACATAGGCCGATTCGAGCGCATCAAGCTGTGCCCACAACACGTCGGTCTTGAACATCAGCGCCTTCGCCGCCGCATCCTGCTTCTCGTCGGTATCGGCGTGGTCGAGCACCCATTGCAACCCGAAGGCCACGTCCTTCGGCGCCTCGTTCAGGCGCGCGCGGAAATAGCTCAGCGCGGCGTCATTCGCGAAGGCATAGTTGCGCAGCAAGCCCTCGATCCGCCGGGCATGGATCGCCGGGGCGAAGAGTTCGGTCAGCGAGGCCGCCACCGCCTCGAGCAGGGTCTTTTCCCGCACGAACCGCACATAGGCATCGACCGCAAAGCGCGTCGCCGGCAGCACGCCTTCGCACGACGCCACATAATCGGGGTCGAGCCCCACGGCCTCGGCCAGCCGCAGCCAGCGCCGGATGCCGCCCTCGTTCGTCTCGGTGCCATCGTGATCCTCGATCCGCGAGCGCCAGGCGCGGCGCAGCGCCGGGTCCTCGACCCGCGACATGAAGGCCGCGTCCTTCATCGGGATCGAGTGCTGATAGTAATAGCGGTTGATGACCCAGGCCCGCACCTGATCGGGGGTGCAGCCGCCGCCGTGCAGCCGGTGATGGAACGGGTGCAGGTCGTGATAGCGCTCGGCGCCGATGCGGCGCAGCCGTGCCTCGAAACCGGCGTGGGAAGCGGCGGGCTCCGTCATGGGGTGATCTCCAGTCCGTCCTGTCCGATGGTCCAGCCTGCCGCCTCGGCCCCGGCACGCTCGGCCGAGCCCGGGCGCAGCACCGGGTTGGTGTTGTTCATGTGCACGAAGACGCGCCGGCCGATGGTGACGTCTGCCAGTGCCGCGATCGTGCCGCCGGGGCCCGAGATCGACATGTGCCCCATCCGTGCGCCGGTCTTGTGGCCCAGCCCGGCCCGGATCATCTCGTCGTCGGCCCAGAGCGTGCCGTCGAAGAACAGCACGTCCGCCCCCTCGATCCGCGCGGCAAGATCGGGCGTGATCGCGGCACAGCCGGGGATGTAGAGCACCCTGCGCCCTGCCCCCACGAGCTCGACCCCCACCGTCTGCTCGCCGACGAGCCCGGTCTCGACCACCTCGCCCTCGAGGTAGAGCGGCACCTTGCCCGGCACGGCGAAGAGCGTCGCCTCAAGACCCTGCGCCAGCCGAAACGGCGTGTCGAGGGCCACCGGCCGGCGCGCGACCAGTTCCGGGCGCAGCGCGTCAAAGACCGGGTTCGCCGCCAGCACGTCCAGAATCGCCGGCGTGGCGAAGAGGTCGAACCCCTGCATCTCGCGCAGCGTCAGCAGCCCCGCGATGTGGTCGATATCGCCATTCGTCGGCAGCACCGAGGCAAGCGGCACCGCCCGCGGCCCGGTCGGGTGCAGGGGGGGCGCCGCCGCCAGCTGCGCGCGGATATCGGGCGAGGCGTTCAGCACCGCCCAGGTGCCGCCGCCATCGCCCGAAACGGCAAGCGAGGATTGCGTCAGCGACGCAATCTCGCCCGCCCGCGCGGCCGTGCAATTCGGGCAACCGCAGTTCCACTGCGGCAGCCCGCCGCCCGCTGCGGCGCCCAGGATGCGCAGTCGCAAGGCGCTCAGAACAGCACGCCGCCTTCGTCTTCCGACGGGCCGTACATGTTGATTTCCATGCCGCATTCGATTTCGCGCAGAACCGGTTTCGTCCAGGCCATAGGTCTCTCCTCCCGAGGTTGCGCCCGTGGCGTCGGGCGATGGCCCCATGCTGCCAGATCGCCCCCGGGTCGCGCGATCCCTCCTTTGGTCGGAGATGCGGGCGCGGCAGGGGTTGATTCCGGGCCCATCCGGACCTATCTAGATAGGTAGCTGGACAGGAGGCCCGCCATGTGGACGCTGCAAGACGCCAAGAACCGATTTTCCGCCGTGGTCGAGGCCGCACTTGCGGGCCAGCCGCAACAGGTGACCCGGCGCGGCAAGCCCGCGGTCGTGGTGCTCTCGGCCGCCGATTACGCCCGGATGCAGGCTGCCGCGACGGCGCATCGCGGCTCTTTCGCCGCGCATCTGCGCGCCTTCCCCAAGGGCGGCGCCCTGCCCGAAGACCGCCCCGCGGTCACGCCCCGCGACGTCGCCTTCTGATGCTGATCCTCGACACCAACGTGATTTCGGCTCTGCGCCGGCCCGAACGCAGCCCCGCGGTCTCGGCCTGGCTCGCACGGCAACGCGACGAGGAGCTGTTCCTGTCCGTGATCACACTGGGCGAGATCGAGCGCGGCATCGCCCGGCAAGAGGTGCTGAACCCCGCCTTCGCGCAGGATCTGCGGGCGTGGCTGTCGCGCACGGTGACGCTGTTCTCAGACCGCCTGCTGCCCTTCGGTGCCGAGGAGGCGCGGATCTGGGGCCGGCTTTCGGCCGAGATCGGCCACGCCGGCGCCGATCTGCTGATCGCCGCCACCGCGCTCGCCCTCGACGCCACCGTGGTCACCGGCAACACCGCCGACTTCCTGCCCACCGGCTGCCGGCTGGAAGACCCGTTCCGCTGATTTAAGCCGGAACAGAGCCTGCTCGAGGCGTCGTGGGGCCGGATGTCTTTGTGCCGGCGCGGTCGAGACGCAGGGCATTCGAGATGCAGGGCACTGCGGATGGTTGTGAACGCTAGGTGCGTCCGGTCAGCGCTGCTGTGACCTGCCCCGGCCCGCTCTCCACAGAAGGGGCCGTGATCGGGCGATGAGTCTGGCCGCGGGATGGATCAGCTTCAGGCGACATACTGGCTTTCTGCAGTTTTCGCTTTGCAGTAACTACGGGTTTTCCGTATAGTCCATTTCTATGGAGGACAAGTTCGACCCCGCGAAAGACGACGCCAACTAGCAGGAGCACAAGCTGTCTCTGGCCTTCGGCGACTGTATTTTCGACGATGAGAACCACCTTATCATCGCCACTATCCGCACCGAGGATGAGGAGGAACGGTTCAAGGTGGTCGGGATCGTGGATGAAAAGCTGGTTGCCGGCGTGTTGGTATGGCGGGACAGTCTGCCCCGATTCATTTCCGTGAGAAGGAGCAACAAAGGTGAAGAAAGAGCATATCATTCTGCCTGCTGATCCGGCTGACGCCGAAGATCGCGCGGTATCCATCGAGGGCATGGAGCGCGGACAACGCGCCCGACTTATCCGCAAGACGCGCACCGATCTGGGGCTGTCGCAGGTCGAGTTCGCCAGCCGCTTCCGCGTCCCTGTCGGCACCCTGCGGGATTGGGAACAGGCACGGGCAACCGCCCCGGATTTCGCTGTGGCTTATGTCAGGGTGATCGGACAGCACCCGGATATGGTGGCGCAGACGGTGGCCTGAGCCGCCTTCCGAACGAGCCCGGGCTTCTGGCATGCTGCTGCCCAGGAAAACTCTGTACCCAAGCGAATATCTCGCCGATCGACATATCCGGGGGGCGCTTTGGCGGCGGGATCTGTGCAGAACCGCCAGAGCCATGGTCGTCGTCATAGCCGAGGCTTCGGCTTTCGGCGTGGCTGATAAGCGCTCGAAGTCGGGCAAACTCGTCGCGATCTGCGGGCATCGTGAATGCCGTTCCAGGTCGCGATGGACTGGTGGGCGTCAGCTCGAAATCCGAAGTCGCCGATGCTTTCGCGAAGGACGATCCATCGCCTTCAACGCTCGCTTGGAGGAAGGACGATCCTTCACCGGGCACCGAGCGCGAGTCCGCCTTGCTAAACGAAGATCCGGATTGCCAAGCCTCGGCCGAGGAAGGGCCGCGGGCGACCATCACCGCCGTGAGTGTCAGCCCCAGACCCATCAAAATCGGAAGCCGACGGTCGCATTCGCAGCCGTCGACAAGAGAGGGCGGATGACCTCTGCCGCATCGCATTTGACCCGCCCCTCGGAAAAATTTTACACACCTGACGCAGCAAGCTGCCCGTTTCCTCTAATGCCTTATAAATAAAGCATTTTTCGGTGGTTTTCGGGGCAAAGTTGCTCACAGTTGAGTTTTCCTTGTTTTTCAGATGGTTACAGAATTCGTGGCACACCGTGCCACCATTGTGGCACGGTGTGCCACGGTCTCTTCTGGCCATTTTATGGCTTTCGGGGGCTCCGATGCTGTGACCGCCCCCCCCCACGGCATCTGGGTGTGCCAGGGTAGGTAGGATCCACATAAGGGAGCGGCCACAGCATCGGAGCCACTGCAAAAGGCCGAGCCGGATCTCTCGAAAAAGTAACCCGTCTGCGGGGCGATTTCTCTGTCTGAAATCTCCTGACGGCGAGGGAACCGTTACCGAAATCCTAACGCTAGTAGAACCTTGTAGTTGACAAAGCACTTCTGTCGCGCAGCGTGGCCGGTTAGGTTGTGCCGGAACCTGATCCGCGCAGGCGCGTTCGGGAGAGAAAAGTGATGGAGACCAAGATGCCCAAGACCCTGATCCTTATGCTGGCCCTCAGCGCGCTCGCGGCCTGCGAAACCGTCAAGGGCGCCGGCCGGGACATGCAGGCTGCCGGCGCGGCGGTGACGCGGGAAGCCGGCAAGGCGCAGTCGGACATGTGAGCTTCGCGCCAGAAAGCGTGGAAAGCCGGTTCCCCTTCCGTGGGACCGGCGTGCGGCCCCTACCCGACCCGACGCCATCGGACATCATCGTCTGGCGAGACCTCCCGAGCCGAGATACCAGACCACCGCCCCCAGCACCGTCATTGCCGAAAGGATTGACAGTGCCGACATCCGCTCGCCGAAGAACACCCAGACCCAGGCCGGGCCCAGCACCACATCGATCAGCGACAGAAACCCCGCCTCGCCCGCGCCGATCAGCCGGCCACCGATCAGCACGAGGATATATCCCAGCCCCGTGGTGATTGCGCCATAGAGCGCGCAGGCCAGCAGGGCCCGCCCCGAGGGCAGCGCGAGCGGCATGAAGGGCAGCGCAAGCGGGATGCACAGAAGCGCAGCATAGGCGACCATCCGCGCGGAATCGAGGCGCGGATAGCGCCGCGCGACCACCAGTTGCAGGGCAAAGGCCGAGGTCATGACGAGGGCGATCAGGATGCCCAGAAGATCGCGCGTGGTGAAGGCGGCGCCCCCCACCATCGTGCAGATTCCGGCGAGGGCGATCATCCCGGCCAGAATGAAGCGCCCCGAGACCCGCTCGCGATACCACAGAAAGGCCATCAGCCCCGCAATGAACGGCAAGGTGGCATAGATTGTCATCACATTGGCGACCGTCGTCCAGCTCAGCGCGACGACATAGGCGATCGAGGCGCAGGTGGAGATCAGTGTGACAAGCATGCCGCCCCGGCCGAACTGCATCGGCACCTCGGATGGCGGGCGCAGCGCGATCCAGACGAAAAGCGTCAGGGCGGTGAAGACCGAGCGCCAGCCGACGATCGACCAGATATCCAGGTTGGCCATCCGGACGAAGGGGCCGGCAAGGCTCCACATCACCGCCGAGATCAGCACGATCACGATGCCCATCAGACGCGGCGAAACCCGCGTCATGACACTCTGGCGGGCAAGCGAAGGGGGCTGCATCAGTCGCGATACGAACGGTCTGCGCGATCGAGCTTGCGCTTGAGATAGTCGAAATGCTCGAAGGCCATGCCGCGATAGGCATGCCAGCCGCGCGCGGTGTTCTCCGCCACCTCATGCGACAACACGTTCAGCGGCTTGCCCGAGGCATAGGCCAGCATCAGCGTCTGTGCCGCGCGCTCGAAGAAATAGAGCTTCTCGAAGGCCTCGGCGACGGTATCGGCGCTGACGCTGATCCCGTGGCTGCCCATCAGCAGGCAGGAATTCTCGCCCAGGGCCGCGGCCAGACGCTCGCCTTCGGCAGCGTCGTCGGCGATCCCGCCAAAGCCGGTGTCGATGCCGAGATCGCCGTAAAATCGCGCCGTATTGTTGTCGAGCGGCAGCATCCGCGGATCCTCGAGCGTCGCAAGCGCCGTGGCATAGGGGGGTATGGGCGTGCAGCAGCACCCGTGCCGCCGCTACACGGCGGTGGATCGTGCCGTGCACGGTCCAGGCAGAGGCATCGGGCGCGTTCGGGCGGGTCATCACCTCGGTGTCACGCGCATCCAGCAGCAACAGATCCGAAGCCCGCATCTCGCCGAAATGCTTCCATTTCGGGTTCATCAGGAACTGCATGCCATCGGCCGAGACTGCGGCGCTGAAGTGGTTGCCGACCGACTCGGTCCAGCCGAAAGCATCGGTGATCCGGAAGGCCGCGGCCAGATCCACGCGCAGCGCCTGAAGCCCCGCCTCGTCCACCGCCGCGACCGGCTGGCTTGCCCCATCCATCATCGACCTCACTCCTTTTCCTGCCCGTCCCGCCGGTCCCGGCGGGCAGATAACATAAGCCTGCCCTGCAAGGCCCGCGGCCCCGCCCATTTCCGCATCCGGCCCCGCGAGCACGGATGAAAAATGCGGCAGATCCGGGCCAATTCCTTGGGTTTCCGGCCACCGTTCATCCGAATGCAGCGGCCGTCGACGGGCAGAGTAAGGGCGCGACCCGGATTTTCCTATCGAGGAAAATCTTCGATGATTATAATCTCGGCTTATGGAACAGACCCGCCGCCTGCCCCCGCTCCGCCTGCTGGCCGTCTTCGAGGCGGTGCAGCGCTGCAAGGGCGTCCAGCGTGCCGCGCAAGAGCTGAACGTCTCGCAGCCGGCTGTCAGCCAGGCGATGAAACAGCTGGAAGACCATGTCGGCCTGCCGCTTTTCGACCGGCGCACCCGTCCCGCCACGCTGACGGCGGGGGGGCAGATCCTGCAACGCGCGGTCAGCGAGGGGTTCGACCGGATCGCCGCCGCGATCGACGAGCTGCGCAGCCTGCAGGCGGAGGACGAGGCCTCGCTGACCGTGGCCTGTACAGTCGGCACCGCAACCTACTGGCTGATGCCCAGCCTCACCGGCTTTCACGAAATCCACGGCGATATCGCCGTCAGTGTCCGCACCACCTCGCATAGCATTCCGCGGGTGTTGCCCGGGGTCGATCTGGCGATCCGCTACGGCTTGCCGGAATGGGGCGACGGCATTGCGCGGCAGCTGTTTCGCGAGCGGGTCGTGCCGGTCTGTGCCCCGGGCCTGTGGCAGCGGCTGCAGACGACGGGATTCGACCTTGCGAAGGCCCCCCTGCTGCATGTCGATGCGGAAATCAGCGACTGGATGGAATGGCCGGAATATCTGCGCCGCACCGCACAGCCGCCGCCCGCGCGCAGTGGCATCCGGTTCACGAATTACGTGCAGGCGACGCAGGCCGCAGTGAGCGGGCTGGGGGTGATGCTGGGCTGGCGCTCAAACGTGGCCAGCCTTTTGCGCAACGGCGAGCTGGTCGAGCTGCCGCTGCCCGCGATCGAACCGCAGGAGGCTTTCTACCTCATCGAGCCCGGACGCCGCAGCGCCAACGCCGCCCCCCGCGCGCTGCTGGTCGAGTGGCTGCTGCGGGCGGGGGCCGAGCTCGAAACGCCCTAGTCCGCCACCGGCGGCGCCTGCCCGACTTCGGCGCCGCGCGTCTTCAGCCAGTCGAGCATTGCCGCCGCAGCAGGGGGCAGTGGCTCTGCTGCCGTCACCCAATAGGCCATGCCCGGGGCAACCTCTGCCCCCGGCCAGGGCACAAGCGTTCCCTCGCGCACCAGCGCATCGGTGATCGAGCGCCAGCCCAGCATCAGCCCCAGTGCACCGCGACCAGCTGACAGCCGCTGCGCTGCGCCAGTTCCGCGCACAGATCGTCATGGCTTTCCAGCCCGCCGAGCACGAAACCGCCGCCATGGACAAAGAGGATCGTCACCGGCGAGGGCGCCCCATAGCGCCGCAGCGGCACCTCTGCGCGCCGGTTCTCGGTCACCACAAGGCCCTCGGGACGCCCTTGGTGGAAATGCGCGGCCATCCGGTCATAGGCCTGCCGTTGCGCGGCCCAGTCCTCGGCCGCCATCCCGGGGTCATGGAAGGTCGCGGTCTCGGCGATGAACTCCCGCACCGCCCGTGAAAGCAAGGTGTCGTAGCGCATGTGTTTTTCCGGAGTCTCGGAGCGAATCCCTTGCGGCGATCCGGCATCGCGTCCGCCCTTCCCCGCCGCCTCATTGATTGCGGCAAGTCCCACAGGCGTCAACCTGCATCTTCGTCACCGCTTCCCCACGCTTGCAGGGGGGCGATGGTCGCAACCGCAATAAGGTCGTGGAGGCTTTGGCCTGCCACTGATCTTTATCCCGCCGCGACCGGAGCCCGGTTCGTGTTTACGCCGATCGGCGCAGGGTGAGCAATCGCCCGACGCGCGGAGCTTTCATCTCGCGCAGCGGGGCGGGCGGTTGCGGTGGTCAGGGCCCGCGCGTAGTCAGCAGGGGTCTGGTAGCCCAAGCTGGGCCGCCCCAAGCGGCTATCGGCCTGATTGCAGGCCCCTGAGGTCCCCCAGGGACACGGTTCCGATGATGCCGTGGTCAGGACTGATGCCGACCCAGTCGAGCACGCCAATGAGATGGGCGCGTCGGAATTGCATTGAACCGGCATCATGTTGGCGGCCTCTGCGCCGACCACGGACCGAAGCATGCACCCGGGGTGATCTTGAATGAACAGGGGCCAGACCGCCCGCCGGCTGAGAAAAGGGGGACACCGCATCTAAGCGGCCTGTGGCGTATGTGCAAAACAGCTTGACTGAGGGGACCCCGTTACCGAAGTCCTGACCCTAGATACCTTCGCAAATGTATGCGAATGCCAGTGGAGTTGCATACCGGAGCGCCTCAGGGTGAAGCGGGGTTGCGAACTTGCGTGAGGTTAATGAGAGGTATCAGCGTTTCGGGAAATGATAAGCCCAAGCCAGCATGTCGAGTTAGGCAGGGCATTGAGGGAGAGCGATGCCGTCAAGAAAGGCCGCACAGAAGTGATGCCCCCCCATAACGTAGATCCGTTGTCCGAGAACATCCGTTACCTGATCTCCCGCATGCCTTCCATTGCCGTTGCCTCGAAAGAGATGGGCATTAACCGGCAGCAGTTGAACAAATACCTGAACGGAAGCAGCTCGCCGTCGTTGCGGACCATGCGTAAGATGGCGACGGTTTTCGAACTTCCGACCGAGGCGTTGATGCTTCCGCCGGAGGAACTCAAGCGCCGCATGAAACACGGCTCCGGCGCGGAACCCAGCCCCCTACCGGCGCGGAAGATCCGTGAAGTCACGCTCATCGGTCGAGGTGAAGCAGAGCATGACGGCTCTGCCGAAGCGCTTGCGCCCTACTGCGGGCGCTACTTCCGCTATAATTGGGTTCCGGAAATGCCAGAGCTCGTGTTGCGAACCGCTGTGATCATCTTCCAGCGGGAGCGCAGGACCTATGCAGGGGTTCTGGAACGGTTTGCCCCCGCAGGCAGCCCCTGGAGCCGCGATGGGGTTCGCAGAACGCTGCATCGGCTGAGCTATGTTCAGGACAGGATCCAGTTCATTGATTGTGGTACTCCGACCGGGGAGGTGACGCCCGGGTTTTCGCTCTTCTATCCCGTATACACCTCCGGAGTGCAGTATTTGAGCGGCGTTCTATTGGGGAGTTTCGGCTTTGGCGTACGCCCGATCTTCACCTCAAACCTCGTCATGCAGCGACGTCCGGCGGGGGCGAGCCTGCGCGACGATTTCCGGGCCTGCGGCCTTGTTTCTTTTAGTGATTTGACGTTGGGGGCGGAGGTGCGCCGCCGTCTGTGTCGGCCCGACGGCAGCCCGGCCATATACCTCGCGGGGTAGGCGGAGCATAGAGTGCATAAAGGATTCCCCGCCAATCTGCGGCAGCTTGTACGTCATTATCCGAGTACCTCTCGTGCGGCCGAAGCGCTTGGAATTAACCGCCAACAGCTGAACAAATATCTGAGCGGGCTCAGCATGCCATCGCTGGCGACATTGCAGGGCATCGCCACGCATTTCGATCTGGAGCCGGATGACCTCTTGCTGCCGACAGATCAGTTCGCGGCCCTTTGGCGCCCGCCGATGCGGATGGACAAACTGCCGCCGAAAATGCGGCGCGTCTTTGACGCGATGCTGGACAACATGACGCAATCACGTCTCGTTCTGGCGCAGTTTTGCGGCTTCTATCACGCCTATGTTCCCCTGCGCAGCAACCCGGACCGGATTGTCCGGGCCTATATGACGATCTCTCAGGAAGGCGATTTGACCATGGTCAAATCGGTGATGTATGCGACTTCCCGCGGTGAGATCTCGGGCAGTCGTCCGCCGATCAAGGTGGATGGAATCGCGCAATGGCTTGGCGAGCGTATCTACATCACGGATGTGCAGAACATTGGCCTTCCCAGTGCTCGCCTGCAATCCATCGCGCTCTACCCCCCTGTGCTGCCTTCCGCGCCTCTGCTCACCGGCATGCTGATGACAACAAACAATGCGCTGACGCGTCCGATCTATTCGGCGCCGATCGTTTTGAAACGTCTTCCGGGAGAAACACCCAGCAAGGCTGATCTGCAGGCTTGCGGCGTCTTCAATAAGGATGACCCGCAACTCGATGCAGATATGTTCGCTGATCTCCCTGCGTATTACGGCCGGAGCTTTTCTTTCTTTCGGTCCTGACAGTGAAGAGGCGTCAGGCATGACGCAAGTGAGCGCCAGTGGGTGACGCTGCCTAGAGAAATAGGCGGAATCACCGGGATCGGGCCCAATCATCCAAGGTTCTGGCTGGCTTGAATGGACCACCGCGGGGGCGAAAACGGCCGTCTTCCCGCATCTGCCGCGCCACACCTGTTCGATTTGCGTGGGTGCCGTTCCTGGCATGTTTATAGCGATTTAGGAGAATTCCGAATGGGTGAGAGTTGGTCGGGGACGACCGGTGCGGATACGCATACTGGAACCAGCACAGCCGACACCCTCTATGGCGGAGCCGGCTATGATTCCATCTATGGCCAGGGCGGCAATGATGGAATCTGGGGCGGAGACGGCAATGACCTTCTCCGCGGTGGCGACGGCAACGACAGCATAAGTGGCCAGGCCGGAGACGACAGTCTCTACGGAGATGCCGGGAATGATAATCTCTGGGGCCAGGACGGCCAGGACTACCTCAATGGCGGCGATGGCAATGACAACCTCTGGGGAAGTGGTGGCCATGATACGCTTTGGGGCGGCAACGGGGCCGACACCCTTGGGGGGGAGGACGGCAATGACCAGCTCCATGGCGATGCCGGCAATGACGTACTCTACGGCGGTGCGGGCAACGACATTCTCTCGGGCGGCGATAACGATGACGACCTGCGGGGGGGGATCGGTAACGATTCCCTCTTGGGTGAGAATGGCGATGACACGCTGTATGGCGAAGACGGGAATGACACGCTCAATGGCGGCAATGGCAACGACAGCCTGATCGGGGACGTCGGCAACGACAGCATGCTGGGCGGTGCCGGGCTCGATACGCTTTCGGGCGGTGCCGGCGCGGATTCGCTGTGGGGCCAGGACGGCGCGGACTATCTCGATGGCGGCACCGAGAATGACTACCTCTCGGGGGGCGCCGGGGCTGACACCCTCCTTGGGGGGGACGGGGGCGACACGCTCGATGGCGGCACCGAGAACGACACGCTCGATGGCGGCAATGGCGACGACAGCCTGATCGGGGGCGACGGCAACGACAGCCTGCTGGGCGGTGCCGGGCTCGATACGCTGCGGGGCGGTGCCGGCGCGGATTCGCTGTGGGGCCAGGACGGCGCGGACTATCTCGATGGCGGCACCGAGAATGACTACCTCTCGGGGGGCGCCGGGGCTGACACCCTCCTTGGGGGGGACGGGGGCGACACGCTCGATGGCGGCACCGAGAACGACACGCTCGATGGCGGCAATGGCGACGACAGCCTGATCGGGGGCGACGGCAACGACAGCCTGCTGGGCGGTGCCGGGCTCGATACGCTGCGGGGCGGTGCCGGCGCGGATTCGCTGTGGGGCCAGGACGGCGCGGACTATCTCGATGGCGGCACCGAGAATGACTACCTCTCGGGGGGCGCCGGGGCTGACACCCTCCTTGGGGGGGGCGGGAACGACACGCTCGATGGCGGCACCGAGAACGACACGCTCGATGGCGGCGATGGCAACGACAGCCTGCTGGGCGGCGCCGGAAATGACACGCTCTATGGCTCGGATGGGGACGACACGCTCGATGGCGGCACCGAGAACGACACGCTCAATGGCGGCGCCGGCAACGACACGCTGACCGGTGGTCTGGGGGACGATTACTTCGTCTGGGACCAGGCCAGCGACGACACCATCACCGATTTCGCGACTGACAGCGGTGGGCCCTATACCGACGGTGACCAGACGAACAACGACTTCGTCGACCTGAGCGGCATCTTCAACGAGACGACGCTCGCGGCCTACAACGCCGTGAACGGCACGCATTTCCTCTATGCCGATGCCGCCATGAACCACGATCTCGCCGATGGTGTGATCAGCTTCAACGGTACCGATATGAGCGGGCCGACGCTGACCATGACCGGCGTCAGCGGCGGGCTGACCTGGGATCAGACGAACGTCATGTGCTTCGGTCCCGACACCCGCATCGCCACGATCCGGGGCGAGGTGCGCGCCGCGGATCTGGCGGTGGGCGTCAAGGTTCTGACCCTCGACAATGGCTATCAGCCGATCCGCTGGATCGGGCGGCGCAGGCTCTCGGCGCTCGACCTTGCGCTGTCGCCGAAGCTGCGGCCGATCCGGATCCGGGCCGGCGCGCTCGGCGAGGGGATGCCGGAAGGCGACCTGATCGTCTCGCCGCAACACCGTGTGCTGGTGTGTGGCCCGGTGCCCGAACGGATGTTCGGCACCCGCGAGATCCTCGTCGCGGCGAAGCAGCTGCTCGAGCTTGACGGCTTCGAAGTGGCGACGGATCTGGCGGAGATCGACTATATCCACTTCCTGTTCGATGCCCACCAGATCGTCTGGTCGAACGGCGCGCCGACGGAATCGCTGTTCACCGGCCCCGAAGCGCTGAAAGCGATTGATCCGGAGCAGATCGCCGAGATCTTCTCTATCTTCCCTGAGCTGCAAAATGCCGATGCCATCATGAGCGAGCGCTTCGCGCCGGCTCGGCTGCTTGCTCCGGGACGCAGGGCGCGTTCGATGGTAAGCCGGCTCGCTCGCAACGGGCAGGTGCCGATCGAGGCGGCAGACACTGTGGCCCCGGATGCCGCGAAGCTGAGCGCCTGAGAGATCCGCGAAGGATCCAGCATGGACGCGCCCGGCGGGATCGGGCGCGTCCATTGTGCTTCCCGCAAGCGTACTGAGCTTCCCCCGAAAATCGAGCCGTGACGGAGGTGGACTTGCCCGGCTTGTGTGGGGAGCGTTTAGCTTGCTTCTCCTGTCCTGAGTAGCCGGTTCTCTTCGGGCTCGCGGTCGCGTCCGTCAAGGTGGTGTAATTTCCCGGATGGCCTGAGGTCATGATCAGGCGGCTTTCGTGGTAACGCTGAGAATGGAGGCCATCACCTCCTTGTCGATCCGGGCGAATGCCTCGACCATCATGTAGCGGCTCGCCGTCTGCCACTCATCATTTTGTTCGAACAGCACGGCGCCGATCAGGCGCATGATGGAGGCTTCGCTCGGAAAGATCCCGACAACGTCGGCGCGCCGTTTGACCTCCTTGTTGAGGCGTTCGATCGGATTCGTGCTGTGCAGTTTGGTGCGGTGCTGGCGCGGGAAGGACATGTAGGCCGGCAGCCTTCTGTCCGATCCGGCCGTGACCGCCGTTGCCGCCGAGGGCAGGC
>VSSQ01000123.1_pt3 | contig 53419 bp, 45 predicted proteins | sample 4763081 | NCBI WGS metagenome assembly VSSQ01 (sample SAMN12137344, study PRJNA551015) | bioreactor metagenome | isolation source: SDC9 anaerobic chlorinated ethene degrading culture | place: USA: Knoxville, Tennesee | collected 2015-01-01
TTTCAAATCACTCATAATTAATTACCATTTAAAGTTTACAAAACAATCACACAAAATCAAAACCACCCCATCCCCATACATTATATATAGTATAGAGTATACATTATTATATAGTATAGAGTATACATTATTATATAGCATATATATAAGGAAGAAGAAAGGAAGTAAAGAGATAGGAGGAAGAAGGAACAGCGCAGCGCATTCCGGAGAGGAAGGAGGAAAGGACCGACCTCGTCGGAGCGAGCGTAAAGAAACTGACATCTGCAGGCGATTAAAACGGAAATCTGTTTGAGCGCAGCGAGTTTATTTCCGTTCAGCCGGAAGAAGGCAGTTTTAGCTCGCGCAGGCGCAGTCTTGATTTTTCTTTTTGCGAACTTTTTCTTTTCATCAAGGAAAAGAAAAAGTGGGTGCAACCTTCATCAAGGGAAGCCCCCCTTAGGGAAAAAGGAATATAGAAAAAGGAAAACAGAAAACGGAAAGAGAAAAATAGTATAATTAGAAGAAATTTCTTCTAACAGGAAGAAACCTCTTCAAAAGAAGTAAACCCGATAGAATACCTAAAATCCACTTCCCCGGTCCCCCCGTTCCTCATTTTGGTGAGAAAGAACGTCCCCTCCCGCAACTTCGCCCGGTTATCCTTCTTTCCCGGCTTACGGATAAACAAAATTATGTCCGCCGCCTGCTCCAGAATCCCCGAATCCCTCATGTCGGACGACAACGGAACCGCCGCCGGACCCCTCTCCTCAATCTTCCTACTCATCTGCGCCATGCTAATCAGCGGAATCTTCGCCTGCATCGCCAGCGACTTCAAGCCATTTGCCAGCACCCCAAGACCACCCACCGGATTCGCCTCCATCCCCTTAGGCAACTGCATCAGATGAATATAATCCACAAACAACACCTTACACTCCCCCCGTTTCACCGCCATCAGCACCTTTGCCCGCAGCTGCTCCAGCGTAATAGACGGAGCAAACAAAAAGCGCAGCGGCAATCCCGGCATCACCTCCTCCGTAACCCGTTCCATCTCGCGGAGCTCCTTCAGCGAGGGACCATACAGGCGCATGCTGTCCGGCGAAATATCACCCAACTTGGCGAACATCCGCTTCACCAGCTCCTCGTCGCTCATCTCCATGGTAACAAACAAGGCAGGCAAGCCCGCCCGGGCACACGCCAAAGCCATGTGCAACCCCATGGCCGTTTTACCATCCCCCGGCCGGGCTGCCAGAAACATCAGCTCGCAAGGACGCACCCCTCCCATCAGCTCGTCCAGGCCCTTCACCCCCGTGGGGCAACCCGTGGGCAGTTCGCCAGACGCCTTCAACTCCTTGAAATAATCCAGCACTTTGCGGCCCGCCACCTCCATCGGCACCCCCATATCGCCATTCACACACTTCAGGCGCAAGGCCATCAGCTCCCGCTCCAACTCCTCCATCAAAGCATCCGGATCCCCATCCATCAAATTCGCCTTCATCGCCAGCGACTCCCCCAAAACCTGCAGGCACCGCAACCGGTAAAAGCGCACCACCTCCGCGGCATACACCATCACGTTGCTCACCTCCCGTATCATGCGCAGCCCCTCCTTCAGACCGGAAATCCCCTGGAGGCGAGTCGCATGCACCTCATCCAGGCGATACATCTCCGTATCCACCGTCTGCAGATCCACCAGCACCCCCCGGGCATACACCTGTTCGATGGCCCTGAAGACCAATGCCAGGTTAGGGTCCAGAAACATATCGGAAGTCAGGACCCCGCTCACCTCGTCCATCACATCCGTACGCAGCAACACCGCCGCCACTACAAACAACTCGTTCCGCTCCGCCGGACCCATATCGTGGTACGACGGCACCGGCACCACCCGCAACTGCCCCTTCCGCTCACTCATCGTCCGGTCTCCTTTCCGCACGATCGTAATAGCGCACCGCCGGTCTGTCCAACTCCTCCTCCGGCTCACCGCCACCCGAAACCGGCTTCATCCACCGGCGCGGCTTCCCCTGCTGCAGCGCATCATACTCCACCACGGTAAAACAGGAAGCCCCATACTCCAGCCGCCGGCACACAATCTTATGCTCCGCCTCCAGCAGGGCGATATCCTTCCCTACCGCACTGCGGTCGGCACCCAGCTGCCGGGCAATCTCCTCGCGGGTTGAAATAAGCTGGCCCCTCAGGCAATCGAAAACCACACCCTGGCACAACATCACCCCGTCGCGGTAATTGGCACGCAACTGCATGAGCGCATACACCCGGTCCTTACGGTTACGGGGCGTAGGCCTAGCAAGAATAACGGAAAGTAACTCGCGGGAAATCCGCAGATAAGGAAGATAATCATCAACACAGTTGTTCATAATACTAATTTAAATTATTCAGTTAAAAAAAAAGTTTGCGTTAACCAGCGTACACCGTCCACCCGCCACATTCAGCACAAGAAAGCACCCCGTAAGGCCAGCGACCATGCGGAAAGCACAGTCACCTGCCGCACCACCACCGCCACAAACACCTCAAACCCTATTCTATATATTAAAATAAAAAAGAATAAAAAGGCGTACTTTCGTACCAGCATGAAGAAAAAGCGAGAACAGTAACAGACACTTCCGTTAACGGCTGCGAACCTACAAATAGTAAATCATACCATAAGAAATGTTATAAAAATAATTGTAAATGTATGGAAAGGCGGTTGTTTTCAATTAGTTAATAGACGCAAGCCTACATAACTATACTATTTTGTTTTGGACTTTTTTTTGTTACTACCGCGAGGTCTTTTAATAAACACCGTCTCATTTATTTCATTAACCGTTCGATAATCAACATGCCTTCTGCTCAAATTTTTGTAGAAGGTGGAATGTGCGATATCAGTCTGCGTAATACTATACAGATGGATGCTCAAATCCCACAAAGTAATTTGGGTAATCAGCCGGTCTTTGTATACCGCATCGAACACCCTTTTATAATATAATTTCCAATCAGTCACCACTATACGTGCGGGGATATGCTCCTCTTCTTTCCGGGGAGGCCCATGCTCCAGCACCAGAAACGACTTGAAATGCTTCCGCAACTGATTGGTCAGCCTCTTTACACCGGGCAACACTTTCACCTCCGGATGCAACAGATAAACGAAAAAATTCAAAGCACTCCAGCCCGGATATTTCAGGCTATTTATATAGGTTAAAAACTCCTCTTTTGAGGCGCAGGAATCGGGAAATATAACATTACCGATTCGACTGTTAATTTTTCTAAAATCTATCATTTTTCTTTTATTTGTGAAATTAAAACCGCTTTCACATACACTTACAACCCCGTTTCACCCAAAATTTGGCAAACAGGGCGGCAAAGATATATCAATTATGGTTCACCCAACGAATCGTAAATCAGTTCCACCATCAGCGGTGTGAGTCGGCGGGCCCCTTTGTGCCAACCGGCATTCTCCAGTTTCTGCTTCAGATCGGGATGATACATCACCCAACGCATCAGCTGTTTGGAGGCAGAATCGGGTTGCAGATCCGGCGAATACCGCATGGAAAGTTGCTTAAAAGAATAGAGAATGGCTTTGTCTTCCTGTTTCATGGCATTACATTTATTCCCTATAAAGATAATGATTTATTCATGATTTAACAAAACTTTTCCCACAAATTATACCCTCAAAAAGCACTTTCGCGGACATTCGCGGACACAAAAAGATGCACACCTACACAAACCGACAAATCGGAATTCCACCCCACCCCCCGGTAGTACCTTTGAGTCATCAGCTGATACAAACGAATTATTCATCCATTAAAAACAAAAAAGTATGTTGAAGTACAAATTGGTTCAGAAAAAGAATTTTACAAAAGGGGCGGAAGCAGACAGTAAACTGTATTATGCCATGGCACAGAGTGCAGGTCGAATGGAACACGAGGCACTGGTAGATGCCATCAGCACCATGAGTTCCGCCTCCAGGGGAGATATCGGTTTGATTCTCGACTCGTTGTTACTGGTGATGCGCCAGCAACTTACCACCGGATTCAGCGTGAGATTACGGGGTCTGGGCCTCTTCCGCATCACCCTCGGTTCTACAGGTACCGAAACCGAGAAGGAGTTTACGGTGGCCAACATCAAGCGTCCGCGCATTGTGTTCCGCCCCGATCCGCTGCTGGACAAGATACGCGACGGCAACACGTTCGAGAATGTAACCGTGAAGCCCGAGGTGGTAACCGTTACCGAACCCTGCGACAAGGAACACGTATACTAATCCCCCTACAGATGACAAAACAAGATTTTGTAAACAAATTCTACCCCGCGGCGAAAGCTGCGGGTGCAGAATTTAACATCAACCCGGTGGTGGTACTGGCCCAGGCAGCCATCGAATCCGGATGGGGCGAGTCGAAGCTGAGCAGCTACAACAACTTCTTCGGCATAACCGCCTACGGACGGATAAACAACTACTGGCACGGCGGGAAAATACAGCTTGCGGAAAACGGACTTACCTTCCGCCGGTACGACACGATGGAGAACAGCTTTATGGACTACTGCCGGCTGATACGCGGCAGCTACCGTACCTCGGCCGACCTCTCCTTCCACCCTGCCGCCTTTGCCAAGAGCATCGCCTACTCCAAGTACATCAGCGAAGTAAACGGCGACAACCGCGCCTCCTATCAGATACTGATGGAGAAGCTATCGGCAAGCATTGCCACCCTGGTACCCAAACAACATTAAAAACTCAACAAGATGAAACAAGTACAACAAATTCTGGAGCTTATCCTGGCCCTGGCCGGCTGCTTTTTTCGGAAGAAGCGATCCAAAGCAGCCCGTCCTCAGGGCCCTCCTGTGCCTCACCCTCCTTTCGATGGTGATGAAGCAGACCGAGGTAACACTTGCCCTGTGCGGATTGATCCTGACCCTGGCGAAGCCACCGCCACCCGTGCCGCCAACCTGTTAGGCTGGTGCCTTATCGTAACCGCCGCCACCGCCTGGTACATAAACCACCTGGTGTAGGCATCCAATCCCTTCCGTATCGCACGGAGGGGATTTTTTTGTGTCTATTATTTCCGTACACCCCATCTACGCAAAACTTCCCTTAAGGATAAAAAAAACTTTCCTTAAGGATAAAAAAAAGTATACGTAAGGAAAGATTTTGCTACCAGGCGAAAATCCTCATTTCTACCCACTAAGCCCCCCGATAAAGGGACATTGAAATATTAAAAACACATCCTTAATAAAAAATTCACAACAAAATCACGCGGAAACGTTTATATATATAAAAAAAAGGCCCATCTTTGCCAACAAATTACAAATACAGGAAAAAACGATACAAAACAGTCCGTTACCTGTATAAAGAGTTACCCCTTTGGGAGTGACGAACCCTTGGCATAACAACCCTCAAGCAAAGACACAATGAAATCCGTAACACCAACCCCTCCAACCGAGGGATTCGATCGTTGCCCGGCAGCAGCATGTATGGCTATACCGGGCCAAACAAAATCAAATAACGTACAAACCAACCACCCGGCCCGTCCAAAAAGACAGCCCGGCAGCATCAGCGCTGAAACCTTACATGGGTTTGAGGCGTGAGGGTGTGTTTAGATTTAAACTACAACAACAATGAAAGGAATCGTATTAGCAGGTGGTTCGGGCACACGCCTCTACCCTATCACCAAAGGAGTAAGCAAACAGCTGCTCCCTGTGTACGACAAACCAATGATATTCTACCCCATTTCTGTACTGATGCTGGCAGGCATCCGCGAGATTCTGATAATCTCTACCCCGCAAGACCTGCCCGGCTTCCGCAGACTATTGGGCGATGGAAGCGACTACGGCGTAAAATTCGAGTACGCCGAGCAACCCAGTCCCGACGGATTGGCACAAGCTTTTATCATTGGCGAATCATTTATAGGTAACGACAGCGCCTGTCTGGTACTAGGCGACAATATATTTTACGGACAAAGCTTCAGCAAAATGTTAAGCGAAGCCGTACAAAATGCAGAAAAGGAAAACAAAGCAACCGTATTCGGATACTATGTAAACGATCCGGAACGCTACGGTGTGGCCGAATTCGATAAAGCAGGCAATGTACTCAGCATCGAAGAGAAACCCACCCATCCCAAATCCAATTATGCCGTAGTTGGACTTTACTTCTACCCCAACAAGGTGGTGGAAGTGGCCAAAAACATCAAACCAAGTGCCAGAGGCGAATTGGAAATCACCACCGTAAACCAGGAATTCCTGAAAGACGGAGTGCTGAAAGTACAATTGTTAGGCCGCGGCTTCGCCTGGCTGGACACCGGCACACACGACTCACTGAGTGAAGCAAGCACCTTTGTGGAAGTAATCGAAAAAAGACAAGGCCTCAAGATAGCCTGCCTGGAAGAAATCGCCTACCACAACGGATGGATCACTGCCGAAACAGTAACCCAACTGGCCCAACCGATGATCAAGAATCAGTACGGTCAGTACCTCTTAAACCTTACAAAGAAATGAACGTAATTAAAACAGCGATAGAAGGAGTAGTAATACTCGAACCCCGTATATTTGGAGACGAACGCGGTTATTTTTTCGAATCTTTTTCACAAAGAGAATTTGAAGAAAAGGTCTGCAAAACCACCTTCGTACAAGACAACGAATCCAAATCCAGCTACGGAGTACTTAGAGGGTTACATTTCCAAAAAGGAGAATACGCCCAGGCCAAACTGGTACGGGTGGTTCAAGGAAAAGTGTTGGATGTAGCGGTAGACATACGCAAAGACTCACCCACCTTCGGGCAACACGTAGCCGTAGAATTAAGCGATGAAAACAAACGTCAGTTCTTCGTCCCACGCGGATTCGCCCACGGATTTGTCGTACTAAGTAAAGAAGCCATCTTCCAATACAAATGCGATAACTTCTACGCCCCCGAACACGAAGGTGGCATCGCCTGGAATGACCCCGCATTAGGAATTGATTGGAAGATTGATCATAAAGATGCGTTACTTTCGGGGAAAGACAAGCAAAATAACATTTTGTAAGTATAAAAATGAATTTGTATTAAATTAAAAATATGAATAAAGTATTAGTAACCGGTGGTGCAGGCTTTATTGGCTCCAATCTGTGTGAAGCACTTCTAACAAGAGGAGATGAAGTTGTTTGTTTAGACAACTTTGCTACAGGTAAAATTGAAAATGTAATACCATTCACAAAATCATTTCCCGAAACTTTTAAACTCGTCGTCGGAGATATCCGCAAACTGGAAGATTGCCAAAAAGCAGTCGAAAATGTTGACTATGTACTACACGAAGCGGCTCTTGGTTCCGTTCCTCGTTCCATAAAAGATCCAATTACAACCAACGATGTAAACATCAGCGGGTTTCTAAATATGCTTACGGCATCACGTGACGCTGGAGTAAAACGATTTATGTACGCCGCCAGTTCCTCTACATACGGAGACAGCAAATCGCTACCTAAAGTTGAAGATGTGATTGGCCGTCCATTATCACCCTATGCAATTACAAAATACGTTAATGAGTTATATGCCGATGTATTTGCAAGAACTTACGGTATTGAAAGTATTGGTTTACGCTACTTTAATGTATTTGGCAGACGCCAGGATCCTTTCGGAGCTTATGCAGCGGTAATACCCTTATTTGTAAAAAAATTAATGAAGCATGAACCCATAACCATCAATGGTGATGGCGAATATTCCCGCGACTTTACATACATCGACAATGTTGTACAAATAAATTTACTTGCTCTTGAAACTGAAAATCCAGAAGCAGTTAATCAGGTTTACAATACAGCTTTTGGCGAGCGTACAACGCTAAATCAATTGGTGCAATACCTTAAGGAATACCTAAGCGAATTTGATCCGGAAATAGCAAATGTGGAAGTAATACACGGACCTAACAGAATAGGGGATATCCCCCACTCTCTAGCAAGCATTGATAAAGCAAAGAGCTTATTAGAATACTCTCCTAAATTTAGTATGCGTGATGGCTTGAAAGAAGCAGTAAAATGGTACTGGAGGAATATTTAAAAATAAGAATAATTACAGAAATAAACTACAGAATAAGACAATGGAAAATATAAAAATTGCAGTTATTGGACTAGGATATGTAGGCTTACCTTTAGCCAGACTTTTTTCTACAAAATATAAAACAGTAGGTTTCGATATGAATCCCAAGCGTGTAGAAGCTTTGATGGCTGGTCACGATTCTACGCTTGAAGTATCTGATGAATTACTCCAAAGCGCTATTGCCAATGGATTTATATGTACCTCCAATATTGAAGATATGCGCGACTGCAATTTCTTTGTTGTAGCCGTACCTACTCCTGTCGACAAGAATAATAACCCTGACTTATCGCCATTGTATGGAGCCAGTACAACCATTGGCAAAGTGCTTAAAAAAGGAGACATAGTAGTCTACGAATCTACTGTATATCCAGGTGTGACAGAAGACGAATGTATCCCAGTTGTAGAAAAGGTGTCGGGATTAAAATACAATATTGATTTCTTTGCCGGCTATAGTCCGGAACGTATCAATCCTGGAGACAAAGAACACACCGTTGAGAAAATTAAAAAAGTCACTTCAGGTTCTACTCCAGAAATAGGCAAACTGGTTGACGGCATATATGCATCTGTAATTACTGCAGGAACACACTTAGCTCCTACTATTAAAGTTGCAGAAGCAGCAAAAGTTATTGAAAACTCTCAACGCGATATCAACATTGCTTTTGTAAATGAATTATCTAAGATATTCAACCGTATGGGTATTGATACACAAGATGTTCTTGATGCAGCAAGTACTAAATGGAACTTTCTACCCTTCAAACCAGGATTAGTTGGTGGTCATTGTATCGGTGTAGACCCCTACTATTTAGCACAATGTGCACAACGTTATGGCTATAACCCAGAAATCATACTTGCAGGACGTAGAATGAATGATGGTATGGGTGAATATGTTGCGAACCAAGTCGTAAAACTCATGCTTAAAAAGGGAATCCAAGTAATTGGTTCCGATATTCTAATTTTAGGTTTTACATTTAAAGAAAACTGTCCGGATGTGAGAAATACTAAAGTTATTGACATTGTAAATGCACTTAAAGAATACAATGTTAATCTAACGATTTGTGATCCATGGGCTAATCCTGATATTGCGAAACATGAATATCAAATTACAATTAGTAATTTAATCCCCAATATAAAAGCTGACGCTGTTATTTTAGCAGTAGCACATAGAGATTTTAAAAATATTGATTTTTCGAAAGCATTAAAGGACACTCATGTAATATATGATATTAAGGGATTATCAAATAAACATTTAGTTGATGGAAGACTATAAAATAATAATACTAAAATTTGGATTAAGGTTTTAGAAATAGAATCCAAAGTGAATGAAATTCATTAATGTTCAATTATTTTAACAATTATATGATAAATAAATATAGATTTTCCGTTTGGACACCCACCTATAATAGAGCTGAATTTTTAAACAGATTATATTTAAGTCTAGTTAATCAAACATTCAATAATTTTGAATGGATTATAATTGATGATGGATCTACAGATAACACTAGTGAGATTATTAATAATTTCATTATGGAGAACAAACTAAAATCAATTCGCTATATACAAAAAGAAAATGGTGGAAAACATACAGCATGGAGGATTGCAACAAATGAATTTAAGGCAAATTATGTCGTTACAATTGATAGTGACGATACGTTAGAGCCAAGAGCTCTCGAAATATTTGATAAAGAATGGTCAAAGCTAGAAAAATCAAGTATTTATAATAATTTTTGGGAAATTAAAGGAAGAACAATTGACGAGAAAGGCAAACTAATAGGCAATCCTCTTCCCAAAAGAATATTTGACACAACTAATGATCGCTTAATTTATAAATATAGAATTGAAGGTGAAATGCATGCTTGTAGAAAAACCTGTGTTTTGAAAAATGAAGCCAGGGTTCCTGATAATTTTACGTTTGAAAATCTATGTAGTAACTTTCCTGAAGGAATAAGATGGTCAAATGCAGGCAAATTATACAAGTCAAGATTTATTGAAGAAAATATAAGGACATACTATACAGATGCAACTGATACCTTAACAAAATCTAATATAAAAAATAGATCCGCAAAAAAAACTTACAATAACTTAATAACTGCTAAGTATAGTTTAGAAATATCGAGGAATTCAATGTTGAGATGGGATAAAATTTCATACATCAAAAATATAATTGTTTTATTATATACTTCAATGTGTTTATCATTAAATCCAATTAAGATCTTATCTACTAACTATCTTCTTGATAGAGGACTATTACTATTATTGTATGTTCCAACATATCTGCTATTTAAAATTAGAGGTTAAAAGCCTTATAAATATTACCATACCTTAATAGTATATTTATCCTTTAACCTTATTATTACATAACATCACAATTAGACCTCAATAGTATTTACTATATAATCTCAGAAAATATTTTTAATTTAAATGTTAATATAGAGGTTTATATAAACAAAAAAAGATGGGAATTAAAAAAAATTTTATTTATAATAGTATTTTAACAATCTCTCAATACATTATTGGTTTAATTACATTTCCATATATTACAAGAATATTAGGTGCATCTAATATAGGAACACTTGGGTTCGTTGATAACACCATAAACTATTTTGGAATCTTTGCAACACTTGGAATTAGTATAATTGGTACAAGAGAAATAGCTCGTAATCAAAAAAATAAAGAAAAATTAGAAAAAATATTTTCTAGCCTTATAATTATTATCTTTATATATACATGTATTACTTTGCTATTATATCTGACTTCTATATTATTAATAAACAAATTAAATATCCATAAGGAACTATTTTTTATTGGAAGCGCGAAATTAATTTTTTTAGCATTTTCTATTGATTGGTTATTCAAAGGATTCGAGAATTTCAAATTAATAGCAATACGAAATATTACTATTAAAGGAATATACGTAATATTAATTTACATATTTATAAAAAACAAAGAAGATTATGTAATATATTATATTCTTACAGTATCTACTGTTGGATTAAACACATTAGTAAACCTTTATTACTCCAAAAAATTTATACCATTTAAGATTTTTAAAACCAATTTAAAACCCTATTTTAAAGAATCAATAAATCTTGGAGCATATTCAATATTAACATCAACCTATACAACATTCAATGTAATGTATTTAGGATTAGTAAGCAATACCCTTGAGGTAGGGTATTATTGGACTTCACTTACAATATATAGTATCATTCTAGGCTTTTTTTCTGCCTTTACTAGTGTTATGATGCCTAGGATGAGTAATTTAATATCAATAGGAGATCATGATATGTTTAATCATCTGATTGAAAGATCATTCAATATATTATTTTCTATATGTTTCCCTATAATGATAGGGTCAGTAATATTATCACCTGAAATAATACACGTTTTAACTGGAAGTGAGTTTGCTGGTGCAATTACTCCTATGAGGATTATTATGCTTTTAATAGTTGTTGTTGGTATTGCTCAAATTCTAGCTATTCAAGTACTTGTCCCGATGAAGTTTGATAAAATAATTCTTAAAGCTTCAATTATGGGGGCATTAATTGGCCTTATATGTAACATAATTCTAGTAAAAAAATATGGAGCAATAGGCACTGCTTTTGTTTTACTCATATCAGAATTATCTGTTACATCAATATACATAATAAACATTTTAAGAAATAAAACAATTCAATTCCCATGGAAATCTTTAGTAACTAATTTTTGCATTTCTATACCTATTGCTATAATTTGCATAAGTTGTCAATTGCTTATAGATTACCAAATCTCAATAATAGTAGTTGCTTTTTTTGCCTCATTATTATACTATATTTTAGCAAATGTCATATTAATAAAAAATAAAGAATTAATCTATTTAACAAATAAGCTTAAAGCTTATTTTAACAAAAATTGAAATACAAATGAATGATAAAATATCCATTGCAATTGCTACATTTAATGGAGAAAAATACATAAAAGATCAACTTGATAGTATTTACACACAAACATTAATTCCAGACGAAGTAATTGTTGTTGATGATTGTTCAACAGATAGAACGATTTCAATTTTAAATGAGTATAAGAATACTTATGGTTTGAAACTATATATTAACAATAAAAACTTAGGATTAAATAGAAATTTCGAAAAAGCTATATCATTATGTACAAGTGATTACATAATGTTATGTGACCAAGATGATGTGTGGTTTAACCATAAAATTGAAACTACATATAATAAAATCAAGGCAGTAGAGAATAATAAACCAACATTAGTTTCTTCAAATTGTATTGATGTAGATTCAAATCTAAAACCCATAGCAATTAATAAAAATTTGAAAGATGCAGATAGCTACGCTACAACACTATTAGGTCATCACTCTCAAGGTTGTACATTAATGATGAACAAAATGCTAGTAAATAAAATATTACCATTCCCTTCAGATGTAGAATACATATATGATTTATATATAGGATTAACTGCAGCTATGATTGGTAATAAATATTATATAGGAGAACCCTTAATGTTCTATAGACATCATACATCAAATGTTTTGGGTAAAGACATTTATTATAAAAGGACTATCATGGAGAGAATAAAAAACAAATATTCTAAACAGTATCCGAACTTTATTCCTGACGAAAGATTCAAACACATGAGAATTGTACACATGAAAAATTCAAATAATTTCATTAAAGAAAGAGAATTATTATTTGACAAGATACTACTACTTGAAAATAAATTAAATCTATTTAACACTATAAAAATTATTTTATCTATTAAAGAACTAGCAATTAATAGAAGGGTAATCTCAACGTTTAATATGCTAATATCTAAGATAATTGCTAATTTTTATAGCAAATATTAACATTCATAAAAAATACAATTATATAATATATAATTAAATCTATTTTATAAAACAGCCCTATTGATTAATAACAATTAAAAAGCTAATATAATGTTCAAATACTACTCAAATCTTGGATATAATAACCCATATTACTTTGTTGACAAAAAATATGTAATCAATAATTCTCTTTTCGAGTTATCGAAAATTCGTAATTTAGATAATATTATCGACGCTACTGCTGTTATTGAATTACTTAACAAAAATTTCATGTTCGGTGATCGGACAATTATAAAAGGTATATATAAAACTCCTTGGTTAGCTAAACCTGATAAAGATTTTGAAAATTGGATATATTATAACTTACAAAAACACGATAAAATAGACACACCTGAAGAAGAATTAGCAACTATTTTTTTTCAAAAAATATGTAATGAAATTGAACTTTACACTAAAGGTAAAAATAAAATTGGAATTTTATTAAGTGGAGGAATGGATAGCCGTATTGTTGCCGTTGCATTAGATTATTTAATAAGAAATAATAGAATTAAAAATGCAATAGTAACTGGATTTACATGGGGAAATAAAAATTCAAGAGATGTAATTTATGCAAAAGAAATAGCCGATCGATTTAAGTGGGAATGGAAACATTACACTGTAACAGGAAAAGATCTTATTAATAATATTACTGAAACAGCAATAAGTGGGTGTGAGTTTTCTCCTATACATCTGCATGCGATTCCACAAATAAGAGATAATAATAAAGACATTGATATAATTCTTGCTGGCAGTTATGGAGATAGTATAGGAAGAGCTGAATACTCTGGTAAAAAAGTTAAATATATCAAACCTATAGATCAAAATATAACAAACATTTGCAACTTAATCCATAGTGAAGTATTTAAAAACGAAAAAGAAAATATTAAACTTGATGTAAGTAACTATCATACATTGTTTAAAGAAGCTGAATCTTATATGCAAAACGAACTAGATTATCAACTTCACTATATGCGGCGTATGTTGAATCCATGTATGAATCTTTTATCAAAACATTCAAATTTCCATCAAATTTTCACTCATCCATCTGTATACGAGTACATTTGGTCAATAAATCCTACAAGAAGAAATGACAATATATACCATATTATTATAAGTAATTATTGCGTTGGAATATCAGATATTCCTTGGGCAAGAACTGGACTTCCTTATGGTTGTACTTCAGGAGAACCTGATAACTATAATAAAGAACACCATTCATATAGAGATATTATTTTATTTGAAATTTGGGACTATATAATAGAACTTGTTGAATCCGATGAAATTAAGAATTTAAATCTATTTAATACTACTTCAATTAAACAACTTATTTATTTATGTAAACATATTCCAAATAATTCTTTATTGTATTATGAAAAATTAATATGGCTTGCGAGCTTAGCAGAAATGATTAAAATATACAACTTAAAAGGAATACATAAAAAGAACTATAAAAACCGACACTATGGCTCATTAAATATTGGAATAGAATACATTTCAAGCATACTAAAACAAAAAATAATAAAAATAGTATACAAATAAATACAAAATATATGCCCGGTAACAAAAACTATATAGTAATTTTCATATTATTTGTAATTTACTATTCTCAAGGATCATTTTATCAGACAGGCTCAATTCTATCTCAAATATCATTATTTTTAATTCTTTCTATTTCTTTTTATTATTTTATAAAACTGCAATTTGTAAAAAATAATAAAAATTCTTTTAATAGAGCGTGGACTATCCTGTTACTTATTAACATAATTGGATTTATTTTTACCGCCGATTTTAACAATTTAAATCATGTTAGTATGTTAAAAAACACACTCGGTTGTATGCTTCCATTTTATCCATTTTATTATTTCTCAATAAAAAATCAATTAAACCCGTCTTACTATATTTCGTTTTTTTTAATTATATTACCGATAACTATATTCCAATATTATAATAATCAAATAACTGTATACAATAATTCAATAAGCAGCGACATAAACTTGGTAAATAATGTCGCATATTCTTTTGTCAGTTTAATGCCTTATATATTATTTTTTAAAAATAAAAAATTAATTCCTGTTATTCTCTTAGGTTTAATAATGGCATTTATTATTCAAGGTGCGAAGAGAGGAGCAATTATTAGTGGGATATCAATTTTATTTTTATACTTCTACTTTCAATTTAAAATAATTGATAAAAAAAACAAAATAAAAGGTTATTTGACTGCTATAATTGTAATACTGTTACTTTCTTCCTTTGCTTATTATAAGTTTATAAACAATGATTTTCTCGTAAACAGAATGATAGCTATTACAGAAGGAGACAGCAGTGGTCGTGATTATATATATAAAACAATATTCACCCATTGGTATAAGGAAAGCAACCTAGCTAACTATATATTCGGATATGGATATGCATCATCATTAAAAATTACAAACGGTCTTTTCGCTCACAATGATTGGTTAGAACTCCTTTCAAATTTTGGGTTAATTGGCATCATTTCTTACTTATACCTTTTTTATATTGCTATAAGGTATTGTTTTAATAAGGAGTGGAATCTTGACAAACGTATCCTAATGATTACAATTACAATAAGCTGGTTCATTATAACTCTAGTATCAATGTGGTATACTACTCTTAATGGCTATACACAGGCAATAATTTTAGCATATTTAGTGGGCAGTAAAAATAAATCAATTCGATAATAAAGTAAGGATTTAATATGAATATATTATTTGTTATAGATTGTCTTGGATCCGGGGGAGCCCAAAGACAGTTGGTCGAGTTAGCAATTGGAATAAAAAATAAAGGACATATTGTATCATTCTTAGTATACCATGATATTAATTTTTTTAAGCAACGACTAGACGAGAACTCAATTCCAATAAACTATGTAATTGAGCAAAATTATATTAAAAGATTATTGAAAATAAGAAATTTTATTCGAAATAATAAATTAGATGCGGTAATATCATTTCTAGAATCACCGAATTTCATATGCGAATTATCATGTTTTCCTTTGAAAAAATGGAAATTAATTGTTGGTGAAAGAAGCTCTAATCCCAATATAAATAATTCAATTAAATTAATTTTATATCGATACTTTCATTTTCTTGCTGACTATATTGTTGCTAATTCAAAAACTAATATAGATATAATAAAAAAAATCAATCCAGTATTAAGTCAAAAAAAACTTAAAGTAATATATAATTTGATTGATTTCAATATCTGGCATCCTTGCGCTAGTTACATTCCATTAATCAACAACAAACTTAATCTTACAATTGCTGCAAGTCATGGGAAAACTAAAAACCTTGATGGTCTTATTGAAGCAGTCAATATGCTTGAAAAGAAAGATAAAGAAAAAATAGTTATAAATTGGTTTGGAAATTTTAAAGTTGAAACTTCATTTAGTGCTTCCTTGGATAAAATTAGAGAATACAAGTTAAATGAAGTATTTAAATTCCATGATGAAACTTCAGAAATTAAACACCATATGCAGAAAGCAGACTGCATAGGGCTATTTAGTTATTACGAAGGTTTTCCAAATGCAATTTGTGAGGGAATGGCACTAAGGAAACCAATAATTGCATCTTCAGTTTCTGATTTACCATTAATTATTGATCATAAATATTTATGTAATCCGAATAATCCTGAATCAATCTCTCAAGTAATTACAAATATTCTATCTTTATCAAAAGAAGAATTAATAAAAATTGGATATGAAAACGAGAATAAAGCAAAAAGACTATTTGATAATGGAATAATTATCAATAATTATATCAAATTACTTGAATCGAATCATTAAAAACGAACACAATGAACACTTTGATCATCGGCCAAAATACAAAGATGGCTAAGGTATTTAGTTTAATATCGGATAATGTATATATTACAATAGACAAAACAAATAATAATTATAGACGATATGACGAAATCAGCGAATTTCCTACAATAGAGTTGAATAATATTACTGAGTTTAAGAATATATTTAATTCTTGTATAAATTTAAAGAAAATAATACATGAAAATAACATAGATGTCATATTTACAAATGAAGTAAAATCAATGATAGTTGCCTATCTAACTTATATAATGTCAAAAAAAAGAAAAATTATCTTATTGTCTATATCGCATAATTCATATACATGGTGTAACAATATAAAGGCTTTTATATACTCATATCTAATAAAGTTCCTTACACATGGTTTTGTATCTTTAAGTAGTTTTGTCACTAATATTTTGATTTCAAACAATGTAAATATCAACCGAATATTTACAACATCAAATCCTATTGAACAGAATTTATTTGAATGCAAAACTAACTATTATATTTCTAATAATAAACCAACTTTGGTTTATATTGGCGTACAAAATATTGATAAAGGGCAGAGGACTCTTATTGAATCTATTAATATACTTAAAAGAAAGGGAATTGAAGTTCATTTAACTTTAATTGGAGATATCGTTGATACAAACTATCATTTACAAAATTTATCGTATATCAATGATCATAATTTAACAGATAACATTACATTTTTAGGTAAAGTTGAAAATAATGAAATACGTATTACATTACATAAGTACGATTTATACATTTGTCCATCTTATATGGAAATGTCACCATACAATATTCTAGAAGCAAAATCTGCAGGTTTGCCAATTATCGCAACAAATGTAGGAGGAATTCCAGAGATAATAACTAATAGGATGGATGGAATTATAGTTAACCCTAAAAAACCTGATGAATTATCTGATTCTATTGAATTACTTATTTCAAATGTTAATTTAAGAAAAGAAATTGGTCTTAATGCATATCAGAATGCATGTAGAAAACACACTCCACAAAATGTCGCAGATTCATTATCTCAATTCATTAGCAAATTATATATCATCAAATAAAATATAAATAAACATTATGATATTTTTAGATAATATTATTTACACAATTCAACGAAGTGGAGGTATTTCGGTTTACTGGACAGAAATAGTAAGTCGAATAATTCAAGATAAAGAACTTTATAGCACATTCATAGAATTTAACAATAGACAAATAAATAATCATTTTAGAAATAATTTACAAATACCTAAAGAAAGAATAAAAAGGGTAAGCACATTTCTTTTCAGAATAAGGAGATATATAAACCCGAATATATCCTATCCTCATAAATTTATATTCCATTCGTCATATTACAGAACTTGTTTTAATAAAAATGCAATCAATATATGTACTGTTCATGATTTTACTTACGAATATTATTCAAGTAAGTTGAAAAGAATAGTTCATTCCTGGCAAAAATATAATGCAATAAATAATGCAGATTATATAATATGCATTTCCCATAATACTAAAGAGGATTTAATCAAATTCTTACCTAATGTTGATAAAACCAAAATAAAAGTTATCTACAACGGAGTTTCAAATGACTATTTCAACATAAGTGAATCATTTATTAATAAAATAATCCCATATGAAAAATATTCTTATGTACTTTTTGTAGGCGCGCGAGATAATTATAAAAATTTTAAAATTGCAGTTGAAAGTGTTTCAAAAACAAAATTCAAGTTAGTAATTGTAGGTAACAAACTTACAAAAAAAGAAAATGAACTCCTACATATAAACTTTAAACAGAATAATTATTTTCTATTACACAATATAAGCAATATATCACTGAACATTCTTTACAATGATGCCTATTGTTTATTATACCCTTCTTCGTATGAAGGTTTTGGAATTCCTGTGATAGAAGCTCAAAAAGCTGGTTGTCCTGTTATTGCATATAACAGTTCTTCAATTCCTGAAATAACAGAAAATAGCGCAGTACTATTTGATACACTAACTTCAGACGAAATATTATCCAAGCTTTACATGTTAGAAAATTCAACAAAAAGAAATTATTATATTCAAAAAGGACTAGATAACTCAAAAAGATTTTCATGGGACAACACATATAAACAATTAAGAGAATTATATAAAGAAGCACTAAATATTTAACTAACTCACACCAATATATTTATTTGTTCTATAAATATCTATATATATAAATCTTCACAATCATTTTGATTGAAAATACTATAGTATTGATGAAAATTTCAATTTTAACAGTTTCATTCAATAGCTCTACCACTATAAGAGATACGATTGAATCTCTTATAGAGCAATCATACTCCAATATTGAATACATTATTGTAGATGGTTTATCAACAGATAATACGGTTGATATAATTAAAGAATATGAACCCAGATTTAAGGGTCGGCTTCGATGGGTAAGTGAAAAAGATAAAGGGTTATATGATGCCATGAATAAAGGTATCCGAATGGCTACTGGTGATGTAGTGGGTATTATTAATTCAGATGATTTTTATCACAAAACAGATGTAATATCTAAGATTGCTGATGCATTCAAACAACCGGATGTTGAAGCTGTATTTGCCGATGTTCGTTTTGTGAATCCGGAGAATTTAGATAAAACAGTTCGGTACTATTCTTCTAAGAATTTCTCACCAAATCGCTTTAGATTTGGTTTTATGCCGGCACATCCCACCTTCTTTACATATAAGAAGTTTTTCGATGAGTTTGGTTATTATAAAACAGACTACAAGATTGCAGCCGATTACGAATTGCTGATTCGTTTCCTACATACCAACAAGCTAAACTATAAATACCTTCCCCTGGATATAATGAAAATGCGTACAGGTGGTGCAAGTACCGCATCCATAAAAAGCAACATTCTTCTAAACAAAGAAATTGTTCGTGCATGCCGCGAAAACGGGATCAAGACCTGGTTCCCTCTCCTACTCCTCAAATACTTTATCAAAGTTTTTGAGCTAGTTCGCACAAATGAATAATTAGAGCAATCTAATAAATACCAAACAAATAACTTAATCAATGGAATCAAATACAAATCACGTTATTATAATGGCCGGGGGAATTGGCAGCCGGTTCTGGCCCATGAGTACGCCCGAAAGGCCCAAACAGTTTATCGATGTATTGGGGTGTGGACGTACCTTGATTCAGCTCACTGCCGATCGCTTTAAAGGGGTTTGTCCGCCGGAGCATATCTGGGTGGTTACTTCCAAAAGTTTTGCCTCGCTGGTACGCGAGCAGTTGCCGGAGATTCCGAGGGAGAATATTCTGCTGGAGCCTTGTATGCGTAATACGGCTCCGTGCATTGCGTATGTTGCCTGGAAGATTGACATGCGGTATCCCAAAGCGAATCTGGTGGTTACGCCTGCCGACCATGTGGTTATGGATACGGCGGAGTTCCGGCGGGTGATTACTTCGGCTTTGTCGTTTACAAAGGATAGCAGTGCGATTCTTACCCTGGGCATGAAGCCAAGCCGACCGGAAACGGGCTATGGGTATATTGAAGCGGATAGTGAGTGTGCTTCGCCCGGGAATGCGGAGGTTTACAAGGTGAGTGCTTTCCGCGAAAAGCCTTCGCCGGAACTTGCCGCCCACTATATTGCGCAGCCTAATTATTATTGGAATGCGGGTATCTTTGTGTGGAACGTGCGGACGGTTATCCGTGCGATGCGGTTGCATCAACCGGAAATTGCCGAAATTATGGAGGATGCTTCGCTCTCCTTTTATTCACTCATCGAACAGATGGTTATAGACGAGTTGTTTCCCAAGTGCAAGAGTATCTCGGTGGACTATGCCATCATGGAGCAGGCCAACGAGATGTATGTGTTTCCGGCAGATTTTGGGTGGAGCGATCTGGGTACCTGGGGTTCATTACACGAACGTACCGAAAAGGATGCGTCCAACAATGCTGCCATCGGACCAAACATCCATCTTATTGAAAGCACCAACTGCATGGTGCATACCCCCGAAAACAAGAAGGTGGTAGTTCAAGGCCTCGATGGCTACATCATCGCCGAAAAAGACAATACCCTCTTAATCTGTAAACTCACCGAAGAACAACGCATCAAGGAGTTTTCGCAAGAATAAAAACTTTCCACATCTTAGGTAATTGTATTAATTAACAGAATGACATGTTTGATAGCACATTTGATAAAATATATTTAAATCATTTGCAATTAGTTGATTATAATATCTATATTTGAACAGTCAATTATGAAAGCCATGATATTATCTACTTTAAAATACAAATCTCAAATAGAGCAGCTTATTGAAAAAGGCGCTTCGCTCCCCCCTCTTCTAGCGGCTGAGAACAAAGCAGCTTATAGATATGTTTTTAGTGAAACACATTGTAATAATCATAAACCAATTTATATTCAAAAACCTCAAAGAATTATATCAGATGCAGATAGGAACAAACTGGACACTTCGGGGTATGCATTATCGTGCTTTGAAAGTGAAGATCAGGCAACTGTCAAGTTTGAATCTTTAAAACGTTCAATTAAAAATATAGCCCTTTCTTTAGGTGATTCTCTTGCAATCGGCACATTAGATCCAGAAGATGGTATGATTACCGAGGCAAGTAAATTCGGTCATTTCGACCTTTATGAATTTTGTGACTGTGATTTAAATACTAAATTTACGGTTAATAAGAAATTAGTATGAAGACAATTAGCGGCTTTACTATTCAATTTGATTTCGGTAACCTTACAAAGGTTTCCGATTTGATATATTTTGACGGCCCTCTGTTGTCTCATTATATGAGTAGCAAAGGTGAAAACTATCTGTTTTACTGGGTAGATGTGGATGATATATATAATAGATGGTTGGTAGTAAGAACTGATATTGTTACAATCCAGCAATATTTGGATAAAAAAATATCCTTATATACTGTTATGTCTACCCCCAATGATGGGTTTCTCTATATGGTGGATATTGATGCGAATGCCTCTTATCACAACATCCGGCTGATTCAGGTTGACAGTTTGCCGGAAGATTATCTGCCAGGGCAAGATTCATTCTACGCTTTTGAACCAAGTGATGATATAGATCTTGCTGCAATTTCTCAGAAATATTCTTGCGGTATTCTTGAATTGCATATAGATGGTAGGGACGTAAAATATGGGAGTATTCCTTTGCAAAAACTAGCTCCTATTATCCCCAAAATTGAAGATATAAGAAAGACATTATCAGCTAAATACATTAAACTTGTAAGACAATCGCTTACTTCTAAAAAAGACGAAAGCAAACAAAATATAACAAGAGCTTTATATTTGGATACTCAATATGAGTATATGTGTTCGATGACTGGTTCAATAAGAATGATTTTGAAGCCACTTAATCAGCAGATTTCGTTCACAAAAACTTATGCCGATTCTTTTGCTGAAGAACTAATAAAATTATTTGAATCGGGATATAAAAAAGAAGATATTACATGTTTTTCTAAGATCTATGATAAGTCCATCATCAAAAAATATAATGACTTTATCTATTATTTAAATGGCGAAAATTTGTCTTTTGGGATGAAATGGTGCAATGTTAATGCCGGTATTGCTTTACAGCAGAAAATTGGGTTAAAGGATACAGAAAAGATTTTAACTAATTTATCGGATTTTGAATTTAATGATAAAGAAGACATCGTTGTAAAAGGATGTTTCTATTCATTAAATGTAAAATCTGGAAGTTATTCTTTTGAATCGGCGGAAGGTGATGATTTTAAGTCTACAGGATATTTGGATAAAGCCAGAAGAGAATTAGCACAAACTATTACATTCAACAAAACCTATCAGGTTGTAATTGAAAGAAAAATCGCTGAACAAATTGGGAGTAAAGAGAAAAAAGAAGATACTATTGTTTCTATAACAGAAGTTCCTGAAGAATAATAGCCCCCTTGTTCGCATCTATAGATTAATTTAACAAGATTGAGTATAAATAAGAAAAACTTAAATACATATCAAAGGTATGCCTTGAGTAATGTGAGAGTTTGGCAGTGTGAATCAAATTGCTAACAACCCAATCAAATTAATATGCCAAAATATAAGTCAGCATATATTTTAATGGGCTCGTAAGTTGGCTCACAGTTGGCTCACAGTTGGCTCACAGTTGGCTCATTTTATCGGAAATAAATCCATCAATCGACTTTAATATTAAACAAATGAACATACTTATAACGGGGATCCACGGCTTTGTGGGATCCAATCTGGTGAAGGCGATGGGTGGCAGTCATGCTGTCTATGGGCTGGATATTGTGGCGCCGGATACGGTGGAGTTGGTTAAGAAGTTCACCTGGGAGGAACTCAAAAATAAAAACTATTCCAAAGAAGTCGTAACAGAAATGTACGTAAAGTTGGTGGATAGGGTTTTGAAAAAATAAAATCACAAATAATATTATTTTGATAAGATTTTAAATTCTTAGAAAATGCCTAAAATTGAAACCATATTCAGGAAATACACTTCTCATATCAATACCTTAATTGATAATGAAATAGACTCTTCATTAGAAAAAGACTTGTATATCTGCCCTATCTGTTTAAAGTCATTTAGTTTAGATCAAATAGATAAATTATCTTTAGAAGATGCTCCCCCTTATGCTTTAGGGGGAAAGAAAATCGCTGTAACATGCAAAATTTGTAATAACACTTGTGGCTATACTATAGACAGTCATCTTTCAAATTTCATTAAATACATAGAAGAAAAACAGTTTCTACCTGGATCGGATAGAAAAATCAAAATATTTGATGACGACAATCAAGTTAATGGGAAATTAGAAATTGGTGAAAATAGTTCTTTAACAGTTAAACTTCCAATTAAATTTAATAATCCAAAAACACTAGAAAATCATATATCTACGTTAGACAAAGATTCAATAATTTATATACAAGATGATCCTTTAAAAATTGATATGAAAAAAGTCTCCGTATCAATCTTAAAAACCGCTTATATAATTCTATACTCAAAGTTTGGATACACTTTCTTATTAGATAAATTTTATGATGACCTGAGAATGCAAATATTAAATCCCTCCAGATATATAATACCTGATTTATGGACCAAGCAATCTTCTATTTTAGTAAATGATGGAGTCTATTTATCTGATAACAATAATTACAAAGGTTTTTTTGTGATTTTTACTCTGAAAAATATAATAGAACATCGTTTTTGTATTTGTATTCCATGCCCTATTCTTTATTATGAATGGATAGCAGAATATTTCAAAAAATATAAACCGGGCATGCCAATATATTTACTAAGTTTAAATCATAATGATTATTTAAATAATGTAGACAATATTAAATCGATAAAAGATTGGGTTAGAAGATGGTAAATACTATAATTGAAACTAAGATTTTTACTGTGCCATGCAGAACCTATATTGACAAACGCCTAATTTGTCCAAGTATAAAAATATTAGAGGGTTTAGACGAAGATAAATACAAAGGCATAAGCGGTAGCCCGGTATATTACGATCAGAATATATATGGGGTTTGTATCGCTGATATATTTATAAATTCGGAATATATTATTAGCTTATTAGAATAGTATGTGATTACATGAATAACAATAAAATCTTATGCTTGAAACAATTAAATCATTAGCTCAAATATCTACAAGAAAAGCATTATCCATCTTATAAAATAAACAATATTCAAAACTAGGTTTTGAACACACCCCGGAAAGCTTGATATCCTGTTCCGGGCGCTTTGACTACACTTTGTGAACTAAATTTTTGATAGAATAAAAATGGCTTTAATTTTACACAAATGAACATACTTATAACGGGGGTCCACGGCTTTGTGGGATCCAATCTGGTGAAGGCGATGGGTGGCAGTCATGCTGTCTATGGGCTGGATATTGTGGCGCCGGCTGTGGCTGGGGTGGTTAAGACATTCACCTGGGAGGATCTGGATGCCAAACGGATTCCGCACATGGATGTGATTATCCACCTGGCGGGTAAGGCGCACGATACCAAGAATAAAAGTGCAGCGCAGCTGTATTTCGATATCAATACGGGACTCACCAAACGGGTGTTCGATTATTTCCTGGCTACGGAGGCTACCCGGTTTGTGTTTTTCAGCTCGGTGAAGGCGGCAGCCAATTCCGTGGGCGACAACGAGGTGCTTACCGAGGAGGTGGTTCCCTGGCCGGTGGGACCCTACGGCGAAAGCAAGATTGCGGCGGAGAAATATATCAATGAGAACTTTGATATGGGGGCGGATGCTTCCAAACGGGTGTATATTTTGCGTCCGTGTATGATTCACGGGCCGGGCAACAAGGGGAACCTTAATTTGTTGTACAGCGTGGTGCGCAGGGGGATCCCCTGGCCGCTGGGGGCTTTCGAGAACAGACGGTCGTTTACAAGCATAGGCAACCTGTGTTTTGTAATGGAGGGACTGGTTACGGCTAATGTGCCTTCGGGTATTTATCATATGGGTGACGACGAGGCGCTTTCAACCAACGAGCTGATTAGTGTGATTTGTGAGTCGCTGGACCGTAAGGCTCGCATCTGGCATCTGCCCAAAGGGTTGATGCTGGGTCTGGCTTCGGTGGGTGGAGTGCTTCGTCTGCCTCTTAACAGGGACCGGTTGCAGAAGCTTACAGAGAGTTATGTGGTGAGCAACGCCAAGATTAAGGGTGCACTGGGGGTTACGAAGCTTCCGGTGAGTGCCCGCGAGGGGTTGTTGGTTACGTTGAATAGTTTTAAAGGGAGATCATGATTTACGTTTACATTGCTTTTATTTTGTTTTTGCTGGAGCTGGCTTACTTTCAGGTGGCCCGCAAGTTGAATATAGTGGATAGGCCTAATGCGCGGAGTTCGCACCAGCGGGTTACCTTGCGTGGCGGGGGTGTTATCTTTTACCTGGGGGGATTGGTGTATATCTTGTTTTTTGGGTTGAACGATCCGTGGTTCCGCGTGGGGCTTACGCTTATTGCGGGTATCAGTATGGTGGACGACGTGCAGCCGGTGTCGAGCAAGGTGCGGCTGGTGTTTCACTTTGCAGCGATGTTGCTGCTGTTTGCCCAGTGGGAGTTGTTTGGCAGTTATCCATGGTGGTATATTCCCATCGCGCTGGTGTTCTGCACGGGTATCATCAATGCCTATAACTTTATGGATGGCATAAACGGGATTACCGGTGGGTACAGCCTGGCGGTGCTGGGGCTGCTTACCTACGTGAATGGGTTTGTGGTGCCGTTTATGGATGCGGATTTCCTGTACGTGAGCCTGATTTCGGTTTTGGTGTTCAACTTCTTTAATTTCCGTACCCGGGCGCGCTGTTTTGCCGGGGATGTGGGTTCGATGAGTATGGCTTTTATCGTGTTGTATGTGCTGGGTACGCTTATCTTGAAGACGGGCGACCTGAGCTGGATCGTTTTTCTGGCAGTGTACGGCGTGGATAGCGTGCTTACCATTGTGCACCGGTTGATGCTGAAAGAGAATATTTTTAATCCCCATCGCAAACATGCTTACCAAATTATGGCCAACGAGCTCAAAATTCCGCACGTTATGGTGTCTGGGTTGTATGCGGTGCTGCAGGTCGTCCTAGGAGCTGCATTCTTGTATACAGGCGACCATCATTGGCTGTATGTAGCTGTGGTTCTGCTTGTTCTATCTACAGCTTATGTGCTGTTTAAACGTCGCTACTTCCACCTGCATGTACAGGCCATGGCGAACCGTTAAGATAATATCCCACATAAACAACCAAACGAACTAATAAATAAAGTGTTATAGAACATGTAAGATTTGTTTGGTAGTATGGAAAAGGGGCGTATATTTGCAGTACGATATAAGACACGGTACTACAGTACCTTTCTCTTATATTCTAAGTTAAGGTTTTGGTTAAAGAAGAGATATCCGGTTCGTGAGAGTCGGATATTTTGCTTTTTATCCCCTCCTATCCCACCCGGCTATACCAATACGATAATATTTCATCTGCACAAGTAATTGAACTAACAAATAAACTGTTATAGAACATGTAAAATAAATTTGGTAGTCTGAAAAACTGCCGTATATTTGCATTACGATATAAGACACGGTACTACGGTATCTTTCTCTTATATTTAAGTTAAGGTTTTGGTTAAAAAAAAGGTATCCGGTTCGTGAGAATCGGATATTTTGCTTTTATACCCAATAATAATTTTTTAGTTGCAGTAATTGTCCTAACTTTGCCGAGTGAATCTATTTAATTCTGTAAATTGTAATTGCTGGTTTTCCCTTTTTACGAAAGATTTAATGAAAAGAATTGTTCAAGAAAGACTTAATAATCTGGCCCAACTCAAATACCTGAGCCGTTGGATTGTATTTGGTGCCGACCTGGCGACCTCCGTTACTGTATCCCTTTTTACCATCATCCTGCTTCAGTATGCCATCGGCATTCATGTAGATTTAGGTGTATTTGTACGCATGGCATTCTTCTCAGGCGTAGCAAGCGTCGCAGCTTTTCTGGTTTTCCGTCCCTACCGGGGGGTGGTTCGCCATTCTACGCTGCAGGAGTTGTGGCGTCTGGGATCGGCTTCCTTCGTTAAGTCGGTTTTGCTCATCACCCTGATCTACTTTTTCGGGGCTCCAAAACCCATCAAATTCTGGATTCTCTGCTTCTTTATCGATTCGCTGGCTACCGGTGGCTTGATGCTGTCGATGCGGGTGATCCTGATAAACTTGTATAATTTTATATTGGCTAGCAACAACAAGCAGCAACGGAATTTGCTTATATATGGTACCACCCCTCAAAGTATATCGTCTGTATACCTGAACACCCAGGCTTACCTTAACATGTATAAGGCAATGGGATACATCATTTATGGTTCGAAAGGGAAACAGATGAGCATAGGCGGACTGCCGGTGTATTATGTGGAAGATAAGACCGGGCTTGCCAGCCTGATTAAAAGAAATAATCTGGACGGGATTTTGTTTACCAATCCCAAAGAGGCCAAAGAGGAACAGAACCGTTTGATCCGTCACTGCGAGAAGCTGAACCTGCGTACGTTGGTGATGCCTCCCATGGAGGATTTGGTGGATGGCGGCGTTAAACGGTCCATCCGTCCGGTTCGTATCGAGGACTTACTGGGCCGCGACGAGATTAAGATCAACCTGCAAGAGATTGCCGATAGTTTGGAGGGCAAGGTGGTACTGGTGTCTGGTGCGGCGGGCTCCATCGGGAGCGAGATCTGCCGGCAGCTGGCACGCTTCCGCATCCGCAAGCTGGTGTTGTTTGACTCGGCGGAGACGCCCATGCATAACCTGCGACTGGAACTGGAGGAGAAATTTCCGGAACTGAAGTTTCAGCCGGTTATCGGGGATGTGCGCAGTGAATCGCGGGTGAATGCAGTTTTTGAAAGATACCTTCCTCAGGTGGTTTTCCACGCGGCAGCCTACAAGCATGTGCCGTTGATGGAGAGCAATCCCTGTGAGGCCATTCGGGTGAATGTGCGGGGTACGCGCAACATGGCCGACCATGCCGTGAAGTACGGGGTGGAACGGTTTGTGATGGTATCGACAGACAAGGCCGTGAATCCCACCAATGTGATGGGCTGCAGCAAGCGGTTGGCCGAAATATATGTGCAGAGTCTGGCTACGGCCATCAAGAACGGCACCCATCCGGGAGTAACGAAGTTTATCACCACGCGCTTTGGCAATGTGCTGGGAAGCAACGGTTCGGTGATTCCGCGCTTCCGCGAACAGATTGAGAAGGGTGGTCCCATCACGGTGACCCATCCGGATATCATCCGCTACTTTATGACCATCCCCGAGGCGTGCCGGCTGGTGCTGGAGGCGGGTACCATGGGCAAGGGTGGCGAGATCTTTATCTTTGAGATGGGCGAACCTGTAAAGATAGCCGACCTGGCCCGACGGATGATCGAACTGGCCGGCTTCGAGCCCGATGTGGATATCCAGATTTCTTATACAGGTCTGCGTCCCGGCGAAAAACTATATGAGGAACTCCTCAGCAACGAAGAGAACACCCTCCCTACCCCACACGAAAAAATAAGGGTAGCCAAAGTACGTGAGTATAACTACCAGGAGATTGAACCCCGAATTGATTCGTTAACGCAAGTGGCCCGTCAAGGCAAAGTACTTGATACGGTACTGCAGATGAAGCAGATCGTTCCGGAGTTTATCAGTCAGAATTCCGAATTCGAAAAGCTGGATATTAAGCAGCCTGTATCACTCTAATTCATAAATTATCTAAAATATCCTTTTTTGTCGGCTTTTTATAAGGTCGGCAAAAAAAATTATCGCACCTTTGCAGCTTTATTTATCTAAATTTAATCTATTAAGGATAAACAGTATGTTTATTTTATCTAAACAACTGTTACATTTTTAAAAAGAGAGTTAAACTAAGCTAATTTGATTTTTAACCATGGAGTGGAATTTAAAGTTTTGTGATGTGTATTGACTGTCTTTTTGGAAAGAAATCCTATAAAAGGAATTCTTACTGAAAAGACACTATAATATTTACTAAAAAATCAAGAAAGTTGTTCTCAATGGGAGTGACGAACCCTTGGTGTATAGTTAAACCTAATTTAAAGAAAGAAATACCTATAAAATGAAAGGAATTGTTTTGGCTGGAGGATCCGGTACCCGTTTGTATCCTATTACAAAAGGCGTAAGCAAACAGCAGCTTCCCATTTACGATAAACCAATGATTTACTATCCTATCTCCGTACTAATGCTTGCCGGTATACGCGAGATATTAATCATATCCACCCCTCAAGATCTTCCTGGTTTTAAAAGACTACTTGGCGACGGTAGTGATTTTGGTGTACGGTTTGAATATGCCGAACAACCTAGTCCTGATGGATTGGCGCAAGCATTTATTATTGGTGATAAATTTATCGGTACCGACGATGTTTGTTTGGTACTGGGCGATAATATATTTTATGGACAGAGTTTCAGCAAGATGCTTGAAGAGTCCGTAAATAATGCTTCACAACAAAAATCAACCGTGTTCGGGTATTACGTGAATGACCCGGAAAGATATGGCGTGGCTGAGTTTGATAGTGAAGGTAATGTGTTAAGTGTGGAGGAAAAACCGTCTCAACCTAAGTCTAATTATGCCGTGGTAGGACTATACTTCTACCCTAACAAGGTGGTGGAAGTGGCTAAAAATATCAAACCAAGCGCCAGGGGCGAATTGGAAATCACCACTGTTAACCAGGAATTCCTGAAAGACGGAGAGCTTAAAGTACAACTTCTGGGCCGGGGATTTGCCTGGCTGGACACCGGCACACACGATTCACTAAGCGAAGCAAGTACTTTTGTAGAAGTAATTGAAAAAAGACAAGGCCTCAAAGTAGCCTGTCTGGAAGAGATTGCCTACCGTAAAGGCTGGATTAATGATGATAAGTTATGGGAACTTGCCCAACCGATGATTAAAAATCAGTATGGACAGTACCTGCTTAAATTAATAAATATGAATAAGACAATCGTCAACAATTGGAATAAGTAAAATGCAAGCAATTATACTAGCTGCCGGTATGGGCAAACGTTTGGGTGAGCTAACCAAAGATAATACCAAATGCATGGTTAAAGTAAATGGAAAAACTTTGATTGACAGAACACTCATGCAATTATCTAAGCTAAATTTAACGAAAGTAATTATAGTTATTGGATACGAAGGAGAAAAGCTAAAACAATACATTGGAAATGAATATAAGGGACTTACAATCGAGTATATAAATAATCCAATTTACGATAAAACCAATAATATATATTCACTTTCATTGGCAAAAAAACAGTTGCAAGAAGATGACACTTTGTTAATTGAGTCCGATCTGATATTTGATGATTCTTTATTTGGAATGGTAATTGACAATGCAAATCCTAATTTAGTTCTTGTTGCAAAATACGAGCCTTGGATGGACGGGACAATGGTATGTCTGAATGAAGATAACAATATAATAAATTTTGTATCTAAAAAGAATTTTAAGTATTGCGCAATTAATAGTTACTATAAGACTGTTAATATCTATAAGTTTAGTAAAGAATTTTCCAGCACTCACTATGTTCCTTTTTTGGAAGCCTATTGCAAAGCTCTGGGCAACAATGAATATTATGAACAAGTATTAGGTGTAATTACTATGCTTGAAAAATTCGAACTTAAAGCATTGCCCTTAAGTGGTCAAAAGTGGTATGAAATAGATGATATTCAAGATCTGGACATTGCAGAAACTCTATTTGCCGAGGATGATAATAAACTGCAATTATATCAGAAACGCTATGGAGGATATTGGAGGTTTCCATCTTTATTGGATTATTGTTACTTAGTTAACCCTTATTTCCCTCCTCAGCGTATGATAGATGAGATGAAATCCAGTTTTGAAACCCTTCTTACACAATATCCATCAGGGATGGAGATAAATAGTTTATTGATGGCTAAATACTTTGGCCTAAATAAAGACTATATATGCGTAGGTAATGGTGCAGCTGAGATAATTAATAGCTTGATGCGTATATTGGATGGAAAAATCGGAATAATCTATCCTACTTTTGAAGAATACCCCAATAGGCGGTCAAGTAAGTCTATTGTAAAATATATACCTTCCAACAATAATTTTTCTTACACGGCGGATGACTTGATTGCCTTTTTTGATAACAAGGATATCAATTATCTGTTGCTGATTAATCCAGACAATCCTTCCGGAAATTATATATCAAAAGAAAAGATTATCTTACTTATAGAATGGGCACAAAATAAAGGCGTTAAAATTATTATTGATGAATCTTTTGTGGATTTTTCTGATGATAACATCTCAAATAGTTTGTTAAACAATACGATTTTGGAAACACACGATAATTTGATCGTAATAAAAAGTATTTCTAAATCATATGGAGTTCCTGGTCTTAGACTAGGAGTACTTGCTACAGCTGATGTAGCACTAATAAATGTATTAAAAAAAGATATTTCAGTTTGGAATATAAATTCATTCGCTGAATATTACATGCAGACATTCGGCAAATATGAAACCGACTATAAAAAGGCTTGTACGAAGTTCATAAAAGAACGGAATAGATTTGGAAACGAATTGAGTACAATTTCGTACTTACGAGTAATTCCGACGCAAGCAAATTATTATTTATGTGAAGTGATTGACAAATTCACATCTACAGAATTGACTAAATCTCTATTAGAATATAACATTTTGATTAAAGATTGTGGTACAAAGGCTGCCTTTAAAGGAAAAAACTATATCCGAATTGCCATAAGAAATGAAATGGAAAATAATTATCTGATTTCTGTTTTAAGAAATCTTTAGTTCTAAAATAGATAATAAGATAGTAATCATGTCTATAAAAAGAAATTTCATTTATAATCTTGTTCTACATTTATCGAATGTAATATTTCCGATAATAACCATTCCATACACAAGCCGTGTTTTGGGTGTTGAGCAAATTGGGATATTCAGCTTTGTTACAACGATTGTAAGTTATTTCATTCTTTTTGCTTCATTGGGAATTCCATTGTATGGAACAAGAGAAATTGCAAAAGTAGCAGATAATAAAGTCAAAGTAAATAAACTATTTAATGAAATTTTTTCTGTAAACATTGTTACATCCATACTAACTTCATTAATCTTTTTATTATCTATCACATCAATTCCTCTGCTGATAGAGAAACAAGGCTATTTTTTCCTTTCAGGAATTTCTCTTTATTTATCGGCATTAAATATTGACTGGTTTTTTTCTGGCAAAGAAAATTTCTCTCTTATTGCCAAAAGATCAATTATTATAAAAGCAATTTCTATTGGATGTCTTTTCCTCTTTGTTAAAAGCGAAAATGATTTAATTTGGTATATACTACTCAATTCTCTAAGTTTAATAGGAAATCAATTGTGGAATATATTTACTTTTAATAAAGAAGGATATAAGATTAAATTCACGCTCAGTTCAATTGAAAAGCACATAAAGCCTCTTTTTATCCTGTTTCTATCGACTGCCGCGATGCAAGTTTATTTAATGATTGACACTTTGATGCTTGGATTTATATCCACCTATCACGAAGTTGGACTATATACTTCTGCAGTTAAATCAATCCGTATTGTTATGCCAGTGATAACTGCTCTGGGTATTGTATTAATTCCAAAACTCTCATATTATAATACTAAAGAAGGTCAAGGAAACATACAGTTAATTTTAGATAAAGCATTTGATGTTGTAAATACCTTATCTGTTCCTTTATCGGTTTACTTTTATTGTATAGCAGATAGATTTGTCCCTTTATTTTTTGGAAATGAATTTATTGGAGCAATTACTCCTATGAAAATTTGTGCTTCATTAATATTCATAAGTAATCTTTCCTATTTCTTTTCTGTACAAGTGCTCACTTCTCAACAAAAAGAAATGGGGCTTTTAATAAGTACCATAGGAGGTATGGTTGTGAATGTAGTGGGAAATTGTTTATTAATTCCAAAGTTTGGAGCAAGTGGTGCATCTATCGCTTCTGTAGCCGGAGAGATATGTGTCGCATTAATTGGAGTATTTTTCGTCTATAAATATAAAATATTCAAGGCAAATTGGAAAAGTATATTAATTACTGCATTTTGTTGTATTCCTTTTATATTAGCATATTGGATAATTGATTTAGAAATTAACAACTTCAACTGGATATTAATCTTCTCACTAATTTCATGGCCACTATTTGTAGCAATGAAATTGGCATTACATAAAAATAGTTATAGTTCAATTACATTAATAAATCTAAATAACAAATTATGTCGATACTTCAAGGCATATTAAGATTTATCGGATTCTGCATTTCATTGGTTTATTCTGAAAACAGCAAAAAGTACACAAAAAGAATAAAAGACCATCTGTATTCTAAAATAGCAATGAATTGGTTCAAACAAACAGGACCGCATGTTAGAATATGTCCTCCATTGTTTTTAAATGGAGGCAAATACATTACCATTGGGAATAACTTCAGTATATTAAACGGTGGGAGAATTGAAGCTATAGATAGGTATGGCAACGAGATATTTAATCCTGATATTATAATCGGAGACAATGTTGTGATTAATTCGGATTGTCATATTGCTGCAATTAACAAAATAAAGATTGGAAATAATGTTGTAATGGCAAGCAGGGTTTATATTTCTGATCACTCTCATGGAAAATTAACAACTGAAGATCTTCAAATACCAGTTGCTGAAAGACCACTTTTTTCTAAAGGGAATATTTATATTGAAGATAATGTTTGGATTGGAGAGGGAGTTGCAATCTTACCAAATGTACGTATCGGTGAAAACTCGGTTATTGGAGCCAATTCCGTTGTAACCAAAGACATTCCGGCCAACTCGATAGCTGCTGGTGTTCCATGTAGAGTATTGAAAACAGTATCGTTAAAATAATGAATTTCGCATTAACCAGTTTAGTAGTACTTTTAGGAGTTATATATTCTAAAATTAAAGAGAACAATTGGATAACAATATCCTTTGTCGGACTGCTTTGCATACTGATTGCATTGAGGTCAATTGCTGTTCCTGATACAGATCAATATACTCTTTTTTTTGAAAGTCTGGAAGCCGGAAATCTGGCAAATCTTGTCTTCTTTTCATATGAACCTGGATTCCAACTCTATTCTCACCTGATAAAACTTATTGTTGGTAATAATTCAACAATTTATTTACTAGTGATTGTCTTAACAAATGTCTTATTATTAAGAATTGCTATTAATAAAATATCCAGTAATTGGTCTGATGATAAACCTAATTATTTGCTGGCATTGATGCTTTACTTTGCCTATTATGGATTATTTTATAATGCAATTGTATTGAGAGCGGGTATTGCTATTTCATTTCTGATTCTTGCAAATACTTTTCTTATTAAAGAAAATATGAGCCGCAAAGAAAAGATTACATTCATTAGTTTGATTTTCTTGGCTCTTGTTTTTCATTATTCATCATTAGTAGGAATAGTTGGGTTATTAATATTTAAGTATTTTCCAAAATTTACTTTACGCTCTTATCTGATAGTCTGGATGATTTGTGTTTTATTCTTTTTTTCTGGAATAAGCATTTACTTCATTAAATTTATAACGACCTATATCCTTGCATTCTTTAAACTATTTACTGCTACTAATTTAGAAAAATACGAATATTACTTAACTGAACTATATAACATAGCATATATTCTACCCTTTAAATATATTTTCAGTTTATTTTCCGGGTTATTCTTTTTATTAATAAGTACAACAAATACTCCCAATATTTATTATAAATTTCTAAATGTATTTTTTGCCGGCTTGCTTCTTGGTGCGATCTTTTCGGCCATAGATCAGTTTGCTCGTATTTCAGACTACTTTTTAGTTTATTCATTTATCTTATATTGGTATAACTTTAAATACATTTCCAACAAATGGATATTAGGAATATTATTTGGAGTAGTATTTATTCAACTCGTTTTTGTTTTCAGAATTATTAATGTATAACCATATGAAGAAAATATCAATTATTATTGTGACCTATAACTCGGAAGATCATATTTATGATTGTCTTGCATCAATTCATAAATACAATGATTTAAATGACCATCTGGAAATTATAGTCGTTGACAATAATAGTAATGATTGTAAAACAGTTTTCAAAAAAATATCAGAACTATACCCCCATATAAATCTGATCAATAATCCAATTAATGGAGGGTATGGGCAAGGGAATAATCTTGGAATTGAAAAAGCAAGTGCTCCAATAATTATGATTATGAATCCAGATGTAAGACTTGTGGAACCAATACTAATGGATGCGTATGATTCATTTCAAAAAAATGGGAACTTAGCAATTTTGGGAATGAAACAATGGTACAATGAAAAAACACCTGGGTTATCTTTCGATGTTGACTCTCTTGATTCAAATCCAATTTTCTCAATTTTCAAATCAAAAATCAGTAATAAGCTAAATTGGTTTGATTCAAAAACAATGTATATCAATGGGTCATGTTTCTTTGTTCGAAAAAAATATTTTGATCTGGCAGGGAAATTTGATGAATCACTTTTTCTTTATTGTGAAGAAAAGGATTTACACAGACGTATAACATCATTAAGTCCGAAAATTTCTGTCGAATTCAATAAAAAGATGAATTATTTACACTTAGTTGGTGACCGTACTCTATCATATAAATCTTCACTTAATCTTCTTGAATCTGAATTATATTATGCTAGAAAATTTGGTGTTTCAGAATCAGACTGTTTACACAAAAGACTAAGAATAATCCAATTTTATCTTCTTCTTCAATTCATTAAGAGACAGAAAGATAACAGTAACGTTTTGCAACAACTTAAAAATGAATATAAAAGAAGAATTAATAATCTACAATAAATATGACTTGTAATATACCTATTCTATTCATTATATTTAAAAGAAAAGAGATCTCTCTCCAATCTTTTGCAAGAATCAAGAAAGTAAAACCAACCAAAATTTATATTGCTTGTGATGGCGCGAGACCTTTCATCAAGGGAGAAATAGATCTAGTAAGTAACACTCGTCAAGCTATTCTTGATCAGATTGACTGGGATTGCGAGGTTAAAACTTTATTTCAGGATGAAAATTTAGGATGTGCAACTGGTGTTTATACCGCAATTGACTGGCTTTTTAAACATGAAGATACCGGAATTATTTTAGAAGATGATTGCGTTGTACAAGATAGTTTCTTCCCTTATATGGAAGAGTTGCTAACAAAATACAAGCATGACGAACGTATTGGAATGATTGATGGAGCAAATTATATTCACTCAGTTCATGTTCCAGATTCATATTGTTTCTCTAAATACAAATCAACAAACGGTTGGGGGACATGGAAACGAGCATGGAAAAACATGGATATGAATATGGAATGGCGTAAAACTATTTATATGAAATCTATTATTTCTAATATGGGATTTAGGAGTAAAGATATCAAATATTGGAAGTACAGACTAAAGGTAATTGACCATAAACAAGCAAGTGCATGGGATTGGCAATGGTACTTTACATTAGCTGCATATAATCAACTTTCCGTATTCCCTAAATATAGTCTAGTCACAAACATTGGATTTGGAGAAGGAGCTACTCATACAACAGAAAAAAGTATTCCGATAAACTATATTGCAAATAAAGAGTTGGAATTTCCTCTTTCTCATCCTAAATATATTGTACCCTTTGAATTGTTTGATAATGGTTTTTACAATAACAATAACACTTTATTTTACAATTTAATGAAGTATATCCCTTTTAAAATAAAAAATTTTGTAAAAAAAATAGTACGTTAATATTATGAAGTTAAGTATTCAAACCTCAGCAGGTGCATATTATTACAATTTAAAAACTCTCTACATTGGAGTTAAGAAAATAAACAAGAAAATAGCAAAAGAAAATTTGCTGTTATTCAAAAGCTTAATGGATAAACAAAACATTTCATTTGGCTTGATATATGGTACCCTTCTTGGAGCGATAAGAGAAAATGATTTCATATCACACGATGAAGATATTGATCTCTATATGCTTGAAGAAAACAAAGAACTATTTCTTGAGAAACTATTTTATCTGAGAAAACATGGATTTGAAGTTGCCAGATACGATAAAAGAGGCTTATTATCAATTATTAGAAATGGTGAATATATAGATATTTATTTCTTTTCTAAATTCAAGAAAGGAGTTCGAATTAGCAGTGGTTTATGTGTTGAAGAATCTTATTTAACAAATACAACATATCTGAATTTTATGGGAACAAGCTTTCTGGCACCAAAAGAAAGTATCCGATTTCTAGAATTTGAATATGGAAAAAGTTGGAAAACCCCTATTCCATATACAGATTTTAAAGTTTCAAGTAAAAAAATAATGATGTTTAAAATCAAGGAGCACTTCAAATATCTGCTACCTGATTTCATGTACTTACGTCTTATTAAAATTAATGAGCGAAAAATGATTCAAGACTTCGAGGAAAAATTCACAGAAGAATCCATGTATAACGAGAATATTCCTCATTACAGTCACGTATAATAATAAATAGTTGTATCATTAGATTTATATGGGCTAAATTGTTGTTAGATTAAATTTTTGATAAGATTCAACACAAATATTTGTCAATTTCCATAAAAGATAACAACTTTGTATGATTTTTGCTAAATGTAAATATAACATAAATGGGTATGCATAAACTAATTACATTGATCCTTTGCTTTATTTCTTTTTCAGGAGTTCTATATGCCCAAAGTATGTCGGACGATCAAATAATTCAATATGTAAAACAGGGGCAATTGTCAGGGAAAAGTCAGAATCAATTGGCTTTGGAACTTCAGACGAAAGGGGTAACTGTACAGCAATTGAACCGCATCGTAAAGCAACATGAATCTGGACAAAAGACAAATAGAGATAATACAAACCCAAGTACATTATCTAGAAATAGAAATAAAGTAAATGAATCTCCTATTAAAGGACAGTTTACCGACGTCGATTCAACTGATGTCCTGCCATTTGAAGAAATAAAGGAGAAGGTTTTCGGTAGAGATATTTTTAATAATAAGAATCTAACATTCGAACCTAATACAAATTTAGCTACTCCGGAAAACTACCGTTTAGGACCTGGAGATCAAGTAATAATTGATATTTGGGGTGTATCACAGAATACATTTACAGAATCGATTTCACCAGATGGTAATATTATTATTAAAAATATTGGTCCCGTTTATCTAAATGGGCTTACAATCAAAGAAGCTAACTCATATATTGAAAAGAAATTTAATAGCATATATTCCGGTGCTATTGGGAATAATTCATCAAATATAAAACTTACATTAGGGCAAGTACGTTCTATTCAAATCAACATTATGGGAGAGGTATCTTTGCCAGGAACGTATACGTTGTCTCCATTCTCTTCGGTCTTTCATGCATTATATAGAGCCGGAGGAATTAGCGATATCGGTAGTCTAAGAAATATAAAAGTAATGCGAGGAGGCACTCAAATAGCAGATCTTGATGTCTATGATTATATTTTGAAAGGTAAATTCAAGGATGATATTCGTTTAATGGAAGGTGATGTGATTATAGTTCCTCCCTATGATTGTATTGTCAATATAACAGGTAAAGTGAAAAGGCCGATGCTTTATGAAATGAAAAATACTGAAAGCGCAGCTTTGTTATTAGATTATGCAGGAGGATTTACAGGTGATGCATATAAAAAATCTCTCCGTCTAATGCGAAAAAGCGGTAGAGAATTACAAATATTCAATATAGATGAAACAGAATATACAACTTTCAAAATGACTGACGGTGATTCTGTAGCAGTTGGAGCAGTAATAGATCGGTTTGAAAACAGGGTTGAAATAAAAGGAGCGGTATTCAGAGAGGGATTGTATGAATTGAATTCAAAAGTAAATAGTGTAAGGAAACTTATCGAAAAAGCAGAAGGATTAACAGGTGATGCATTTCTAAACCGTGCAGAATTACGTCGACTTCATGACAATCTAACTTTAGAAATTATTCCGGTTGATTTAAAATCGATTTTAAATGACCCCTCCACAGATATATTATTACAAAAAAATGACATTCTTTATATTGCGAGTATTCATGATCTAAAAGAAGAAGGTACTCTTACTATACACGGAGATGTAGCACGTCCCGGAAGTTTTCCTTTTGCCAAAAACACCACTTTAGAAGATCTTGTTATTCAAGCTGGAGGGTTATTAGAATCCGCTTCTACAGTTCGTATTGACATTGCTCGTCGAATAAAAGATTCAAAAAGTACAACAATAAACAGGGAAGTTGGTCAAACATTTACATTCGCTTTAAAAGATGGATTAATTATTGATGGAAAAACAAATTTTGTACTTGAACCTTTTGATGAAGTCTATGTAAGAAGAAGTCCGGGTTATCAAATTCAACAAAATGTAAGTGTTTTGGGTGAAGTTTTATTTGGGGGTAATCATGCATTAACTGTTAAAAATGAGAGGCTAAGTGATTTGATAAAAAAAGCAGGAGGACTTACCCAGGAGGCATATCCACAAGGAGCAAGATTACTTCGTAAAATGAGTGACGAGGAGGTTGCAAGGATGGAGAAAACTATGCAAATTGCAAAAAAAGGAGGAAATAAAGATTCTATTGATATTAATCAACTTGAAGTTGATAGTATTTATACGGTAGGGATACAATTAGAAAAAGCTCTAGCTAAACCGGGATCTGATTTCGATTTAGTATTACGTGAAGGAGATAAACTTATCGTACCACAGTATGTAAACACTGTAAAAATAAATGGAGCAGTAATGTTTCCTAACACTGTTCTCTATGAAAAAGGTAAGAACATTAAGTATTATATTAGCCAAGCTGGAGGATTTGGTCAAACAGCACAAAAGAACAAGGCTTATGTCGTTTACATGAATGGGACAGTAGCTCAGTTAAAAGGTAATTCCGCAAAAAAAATTCAACCTGGGTGTGAAATTATAGTGCCAAATAAACAAGAGAAAAAGGGAATGTCTCTGGGTGAAATAATCGGTTTAAGTTCATCCATTGCCTCTTTAGGAGCTATTGTAGCTACTCTTTTAACGCTTACCAAATAATAAATAAAAAATGAAAGAAAATACAAATCAACCAAACAAGGTCGACAAGATTGATAATAAAGAAATTGATTTGCTTGATTTAGGGAAAAAAATCTGGATTGAACGAGCTCTAATAATCAAGACCTGTTGTTTAGCTTTCATTATTGGTCTATTGGTAGCATTTAGTATACCCAAAGAATATACAACTTCTGTAACTCTCACCCCAGAATCAAAAGAAAAAAATGCTGCAGGGGGACTGGGTGCATTGGCAAGTATGGCCGGTATTAACTTTTCTGGAGGATCAGGAGAAGAGGCTCTTTCTCCTGAACTTTACCCTTATATTGTTAATTCAACGCCTTTCTTATTAGATCTATTTCCTGTAAGAGTAACTCCTTTCAAACAAAGTAAATCAATCTCTTTAAGTGAATATATCGAGAACCATCAGCATTATGCATGGTGGCATTATATTAGTTCTGCTCCTATATCATTACTAAATTGGAGTAAATCTTTATTAAAAGACAATAATATAAGCACTCCAGATAAAAACATAAACGCTTTAATACTAACTAAAGAACAGGAAAAAACAGCCTTGGAAATTAGTAAAAGAATAATGATTAGCGTTGATAAAAAAAGTGGAATCATATCACTTAGTGTATCAATGCAAGATCCATTAATTTCAGCGACTGTTACAGATACAATTATGCGTAACTTACAAAACTATATCACAAGGTATAGAACAAACAAAGCAATGCATGATTTGGAATATACTGAGAAATTATATAAAGAAGCTCAGCAAGAATACTATTTGGCACAGCAAAGATATGCTAATTTTGCTGATTCAAATCTTGACATTGTGATGAGTGGTTATCGTACTAAACTAGAACGTTTACAAAACGAAGCTACACTTGCCTATGGTCTCTATAATCAAATTTCTCAACAGTTACAATTAGCAAAAGCGAAGGTTCAAGAAGTTACTCCTGTTTATACTGTAATTCAACCGGCTACAGTTCCTTTACAAGCATCTGCTCCAAATAAACCAATGATTCTTATTGGTTTTATTTTCTTGGCTCTTGTATCTACTACCATGTGGATATTATTTGTAAAAGAGAAAAAATAAAATATTATCTAGAATGAGAAATACCAATATTTAATTCTATTATTAATATTAGTATTTGAAAACAAAAAATATCCGGCCCGGTAGCTTTCTGAATCGAAAGTACCGGGCCGGTTTTCATTCCTATATGTTTGAAAGTTCAAAGATATAGGAATGGTTTCTCAAAGATATATCTTTGGTGATTGAAAGATATATCTTTGGGGATAAAAAGTATATACATTTTGTGTAAAATGTACCTGCATTTGAAGCAAAATGTACTGAGTTTCGAAACAACAAGACTTGCTTGTTCAATTTCATTATAAATTTCGCGAAAATATCCTTCACTTCCTTCACTTTTTAATGCAGCGCTCTATTGGTCAGGTTGTTATCGCAATCCGAAAATCAAATATCCTTCACTTTTCATCGATTATCCTTCACTTTCAGAGAAATATCCTTCACTTTGGGGTTCATTGGGCCGATTATCCTTCACTTTAAGGGTGTTTTATTTGCAGGAATGAAATCTATAAGTTATCTTTATATCTTTAATTAAATCAAAACTGAATGAAAGTAACCCGCATCAGTGGCGACGGCAGATCACGGAAAGTGATGGAGCTGTGTACACTGCTTGAGTCAATGAAAACGAGAACGGCCGGACTTCCGGTCGCCTTTGTGAGAGAGAATATGGGAAGTCGCCTCCTGGTTGGCGATGTAGTAGGTATGGATAAAATTCCAGTGGCGGTGTTTGGCGCCTTGCTGGACGAAAAAGGGGGTTCACCCGAAATAAAACAATACAATGGTGTGGTATTGCTGGAGTTCAATTCCTTGTCGGGGTTGAAGGAGGCACAGGAGATCCGGTCTGCTGCCGCGGATTCGCTGGCTACGCTGGCGGCTTTTGTGGGTGTAAGCGGACGAAGCGTTAAAGTGCTGGTGTCGTTCACCCTACCCGATGGTTCGTTGCCCTCCGATCCGCTGCAGGTGAATTTATTTCATGCCCATGCCTATAAGTTGGCGGCTTCGCACTACGAAGCACAACTGAGTTGTGAAATTTCCTTGAAGAAACCCGATCCGGCCAGGGGTTGCCGCATATCGTGGGATCCGGATTTATATTACAATCCGCAGGCGGTTCCTTTAGTTCTGGAACAGCCATTGGGTATGCCTAAAGGGGAGGTGAATGTTACAGATAATCCGGTCATCAATATGAATGCGTTGCTGCGGATGAAACCGGGACAAGAACGAAGCCGCTTGGTTTCGGGATTGTTTGATTCGGCTTTGCAGCAGACCATTCTGTTTTGCGGTTCGCCGGCGGATGATGGTGCGGATGCCTCTCTTTTCTTTACGAGGCTGGCACGTTTCTGCTGGGGTGCCGGCATTCCGGAGGAGGATGTGATTCGGTGGGCATTACTCTACCCCTGGCTTTCGGAAGCTGAGATGGAATTGCGTACAGTGGTGGGCAATGTGTATAAGTTATCGCGCAAGGAGGGTTTCGGGGTGAAGCCAGCCATGCCGCAGGAGCAGAAGAATGTGATCTGGCTGGAGGAGTTTCTGGCCCGGCGGTTTATGTTCCGGCGAAATATGCTGACCGAAGCGGTGGAGTTCCGGGAGCGCAGGAGTTACTATTTTGATTTCCGTCCGGTTACGCCGGAGGTGATGAATTCCATTACGCAGAAGGCTTTACTGGAGGGACTGAAGGTATGGGACCGGGATGTTAAACGGTTTGTGCAGTCGGACCGGATTCCGGAGTATAATCCGGTGGATGAATACCTGGACCGGTTGCCTGCCTGGGATGGCGTGGACCGGATCAGACCGCTGGCTCGGTGTGTGCCAACGGATAACGGGGTCTGGCCGGATCTGTTTTATACCTGGTTCCTGAGTATGGTCGCGCACTGGAAGCAGTTGGATAAATTACATGCCAACAGTACATTGCCTTTACTTGTAGGTTTCCAGGGTGCTGGTAAGTCGTCGTGGTGCCGGAAGCTTTTGCCGCCTGTATTGCAGGATTTCTACATCGAGACGACCGACCTGAGCAACCGGAAGGAGGCAACTCTGAACCTGAGCCGGTATATCCTGATCAATCTGGATGAGTTTGATTCCTTGCGTGCCTCGCAGCAGAGTTACCTGAAAAGCATTATCCAGCTGCCCGAGGTGAAGGTGCGTATGCCTCACGAAAAGGGGGTGCGCAGACTGAACAGGGTTGCTTCCTTTATCGCCACGTGTAACACGATGGATACGCTGACCGATCCGTCGGGCAGCCGCCGGTTTATCGGGGTTGAGGTGACGGGCTATGTGAAGCCGGTGCAGGATGTGGATTACGACCAGCTATATGCTCAGGCCATGGAAGCGGTGCGTAAAGGGGAGCGTTTCTGGTTTACCGCGGAAGAGGAACGGGCCACCATGGAGAGTAACCGTGAGTTTCAGCGCGTGCCGCTGGAGGAGCAATATTTCCTTCGTTTTTACGAAGCCGGTAACGAAACGGAAGGCGGCAAGTGGTTGTCTGCCACCGAAATTCTGGAACGGGTGAGCGAGCTGAGCGGGGCAACCTTCAGCAACACCTCCGCCGGATTATTCGGCCGGTTGCTGCTCCGAAACCTGATAGCCCGCAAACACACCAACAGCGGCAATGTATACCTTGTGAAGGAAAAGTGAAGGATATTTCGTCCAAAGTGAAGGATATCGTTTCAAAAGTGAAGGATATTCCCCAAAAAGTGAAGGATATTTCCGGCAACACCGGGGCTATACTTCTAGTATACAATACTTTAAAGGAATAAGTGAAGGAAGTGAAGGATATAATTGCAAACTTTATTTATATTGGAAGACCTAATCCTTCTCCATACAGATACCCGGTTCTTACGAGCCGGGTATTTTTTTTGTTATATGCTTTTCTACAAACAATTATTATAATGGAGATGTTATATTAGATATACCCTTTGTTATTTGCATATTCCGGAGCATCCCCGTTCAGCATTCCGGAGGTGCATTCAGCACCTAAAAGCGGTAAACTAGCCCCTTTTTGATGTCCATTTGCCCATAAAAAGACTATAAAAATGGACAAAATGACCAATAACTGGCGATTTTTCCGGAGCATATCCGTTCAGAAGCAAGAAGTGCCCATAAAATGTACTATTTTCCGGAGCATCCCCGTTCACTTTTTAGGAGATATCGGATTATTCACCACTTTTCCGGAGCAAATCCGTTCAATCAATGTCTTAACCGGCCAAAAGAGAAACAATCCAGCGGCCTTTTTCCGGAGCATATCCGTTCACTCTTCGGATATCTTCAGTTTCCTTTGTACTGGAAAAGTAAATAATACCAGTACAGAAATGGCAGGAACAGTAAAAGATATGAGTCTTATCAAACAGGTTCTCCAACTGAAACAGTTAGGGGAATCAAACCGTGGCATCAGCCGCAAGTTATCAATCAACAAGGAAACGGTCAACAATTATATCAAGACCTTTCAACTCAATACCTGGACGTATGAGGAACTGCTGGCCAAGGAAGACCCTGAAGTTGAGCGCCTGTTTCATGCAGGGAATCCGGCGTATAGCGACCCACGCCTGGCTGACTTTTTGACCAGGTTGCCTTATTTCAAAGAACAACTTGGCAATCCCAAACTTCATGTCACCCGGCAGCTGTTGTATGAAGAATACAAGCACGCGTATCCGGATGGCTATGGCAAATCGCAGTTCTATTTCCATCTGCAGCAGAATCTGGTTGCTCAGAAAGACTGCGTAGCCATGCTTGCAGACACCTACAATCCCGCAGAGAAGCTCATGGTGGATTTTGCCGGTGATAAACTGAGCTATGTGGACACCCAGACGGGTGAAATCATCAAGGTGGAGGTGTTTGTGGCTTGTATGCCGTATAGCGATTACACCTATGTGATATGCGTCCCATCACAGAAGAGCGAGGACTTCATCTTTGCCATCCGAATGTGTCTTGAGCATCTTGGCGGAGTGCCTCCTATTCTTACCCCGGACAACCTGAAGTCTGCTGTCATATCGAACGACAGGCACGAGCCTAAGCTGAACAAGGCTCTTGAGGATATGGGTAACCATTATCACTTTGTCGTGTTGCCGTGCGACCCGAAAGCGCCTACCCAAAAAGCGCTTGTGGAGGATAAGGTGCGTACGACCTACAACCGCATCTATGCCAAGCTGCGAGGCCGTACATTCTATTCTATTATTGAACTTAACAGAGCCCTATGGGAACAACTGTCCCTATTCAACAAGACTCGCATGCAGAAACGCCCATACAGCCGCGAGGAACGTTTTCATGCCATAGAGAAAGACCGGCTGAAGCCGCTGCCTGCCTGCATCTATGAGATGAAATACTACGCAAACCTGCAAGTGCAGAGCAGCTGCTTTATTGAACTCCGTCATGACAAGACAACCCATTTCTATTCCGCACCTTATATACATGTTGGCAAGAAGGCTCTTGTCATTTTTACGCGTTCAAACGTGAGCATATATGTGGATGGCATGCAGGTCGCCTCACACAGGCGCAGTTACGAGTATGGACACACATACATCAAAGAGCATCTTGCGTCAAACTGCAGGGCTGTCATGGAGCGCTCTGCTTCGTATTACATAACATGGGCAGCACACATATCACCTGACTGTAGGGACTATATATCAGAGGTGTTTAACCCCAAGCGTACCAATCAACCGGAGGAGGTATACTACAAACTCTGTGCATCAATCATGAGTCTAAGCCGGAAGTACGAGCTGGCGGCGATTAACAAGACATGCCGCCAATGTATAGAATGCAAAGTCTTCTCCTACAGGAAGTTTGAGGCAATACTTAAGCATAATATCCTCCATGATTCTGCGGATGAACCGACATTATGCTACCAGGCACCTACACCGACCGATCATGCGAACATGCGTGGAAGCAGCTATTTTCAATAGAATATTTTGTTTAACATTACAATATCCGCTTACATTATGACAACAAACGAAATCACAAGAGTTCTACACGAACTCAAACTCCCGGGAATGGCCAGTTGCTGGAACTCCTTGGAGGAAACGCACCAGCTTGACAAACTCACCTTACGTGAGGGAATGCAGCAAATGATGCAGTATGAGAGGGACACCCGTCAGAACAATCGTATCCAGCGTCTCATCAAGACTGCGAACTTCCGCCTGAAAGCCTCTATAGAGGAGCTTGAAACCGATACGACACGAGGCATAGCCGCATCAAGCGTTAGTGATCTGGTTACAGGCAACTACATCACTAACGGTATGACGATGATAATTACAGGTCCGGCAGGGACAGGCAAGACATACTTTGCCTGTGCCCTGGGCGAGAGGGCATGTAGAAAAGGAGTCAAGGTGCTGTACTTTACAATGAACATGCTCATAGAAAACCTGAAACTCGTACATCTCGAAGGACGAGAGACTAATTTCTTCCGCAAGGTCAACTCACATGATCTGCTCATCATCGATGATTTTGGCATGGTAAAGCTTGAAGGGCAATTGCAGCATGATTTTGAACAAATCATTGATGACCGTTACAACCGGAAGGCTACTATCCTAGCGAGCCAATTAACAGTCTCTGATTGGTACAATGTCTTCCAAAGCGAACTCATAGCAGAGGCATGCCTGGACAGAATCGTGCACAAAGCAATGAAATTTTGCCTTGCAGGAGAGAGCCTAAGAAAAAAATATTAACTTTGCCATCGATACTGAAGATTACAAACGGAGTGAACGGATATCACCGGAATCGGTGAACGGGTATCGACCGGAATACGCAGTTATTACTAATTTCCATATAAGATTGTTTAACTATGAACAAAAAACATCTAATTACTATCCTATCCGTCGCAGCCTTGATGGCTTGTTCGCAAATGAAAACAAAAGACGGTGATCGCGTTATTCCTGTTAAAATTGCCACAGTTGAAGCCTATTCCGACATCCGGAAGGAATTTTCGGGCGTTGTGGAGCCTGTGGATTTTGTAAATCTGGCCTTCAGGGTGAACGGGCAGATCATAAACCTGCCTGTAATTGAAGGGGAGCGGGTAAAGAAAGGACAACTGATTGCGGAGATTGATCCCCGCGACCTGGCTTTGCAGTATGCAGCTGATAAAGCCACATTCGAAACGGCCGGTGCGCAGCTGGAACGGAATAAACGCCTTTTGGCCAAGCAGGCCATTTCCAAACAGGAATATGAGATTAGCGAGGCGAATTACCAACGGAGTAAGTCGGCCTACGAATTATCTTCTAACAACATGCGGGATACGAAGCTGTATGCTCCGTTTGCCGGATCCATCGAGAAGCGGCTGGTTGAGAATTACCAGCGGGTTACTTCGGGTGCTTCTGTTGTAACGTTGGTGAATACCGACAAATTGCGTATCAAATTCACCATGCCGGACGTATATGTAAGTCTGCTGAAGTCCGACAAGCAGTCGTTCAAAGTGGAGTTCGATGCGTTTCAGGGGCATGTCTTTAATGCTTCGCTGGAGGAGTTTGTGGATATCTCTACCTATGGTACAGGGATTCCGGTATCGGTACTGATTGACGATCCGGCTTTCGACCGGAAGGTGTATGATGTTAAGCCGGGATTTACCTGTAATATTCAGTTCAGCGCAAATGTAGAAACATTCATACCGGGAGGAAGTATAGCGATTCCCCTATCGGCTGTATTCGAAGATCCCACCACTAAGAACAGATATGTGTGGATGGTGAAAGATAATAAGGTGGAACGCAGGCAGGTGCAGGTGCTATCCCCTACCGGGGATGCTATGTTGCTGGTATCAGAAGGGTTGACTCCCGGAGAGGTTATTGTATCGGCCGGTGTATATCAACTGGTAGACGGAAGTTTGGTTAAACCTGTTAATTAGGGAGGGTAGAGCATGAATCTGGCAAAATATTCGTTGGATAATACCAAGGTGGTCTATTTCTTCCTGGCTGTTCTGCTGATTGGCGGTATTTTTTCGTTTGGCAGGCTGGGGAAAAAAGAGGATGCGCCTTTCGTGATAAAGACGGCAGTGATTATGACCCGTTTCGCGGGTGCTACCCCGGAAGAGGTGGAACGGCTGGTTACCGAACCTATCTCGCGCGAGGTACAGAGCCTGAGTGGGGTATATAAGATTAAGTCGGAATCAATGTACGGAATGTCTAAGGTGAATGTGGAGTTTCTGCCTTCGCTTCCGGCATCGTCTATTCCGCAGAAATGGGATGAATTAAGACGTAAGGTTCTTAACATACAGCCTTCGTTGCCTGCTGGCGCATCGGTTCCGGTTGTAAACGACGACTTTGGGGATGTTTTTGGCATCTACTATGCGCTTACCGCCGATAAGGGATTTACCTACAAGGAGATGCGGGATTGGGCGGAGGAGATTAAGACACACGTGGTTACAGTGGACGGTGTTACCAAGGTAAGTCTGTTTGGTGTGCAGACGGAGGTGGTGAATGTGTTTATCTCGGTAAACAGGCTTGCCTCCATGGGGGTGGACCCGAAGATGCTGGGGCAGCTGTTGCAGTCGCAGAACCAGATTATAAACGCAGGAGAAATTGTGGCGGATCAGCAACAACTGAAGGTGGTGGCCGATGGTACATACACCTCAATTGCCGACATAAGTAACCAGCTTATTCCTACTGCCAACGGGCAGTCGGTGCGGTTGGGCGATTTTGCCCGTATAGAAAAGGGATACCTCAATCCGCCTTCGACCTTGATGCGGGTGGACGGGAAACCGGCCATAGGGATAGGGATATCGTCTGATCCGACAAAGGATGTGGTGAAAACCGGCGATCTGGTTGAGGCAAAACTGGCCGAGATTGAGTCGCTGATTCCTGCAGGCATCGAACTGGTTACGTTGTACCCGGAGAATGTGATAGCCAAAGAGGCCAACAACGGGTTTATCCTGAATCTGGTTGAGTCGCTGCTGATTGTGATTGTAATTATCATGTTGGTAATGGGGTTCAGGGCGGGAATGCTGATAGGATCGTCGTTGATTTTCTCCATCGGGGGCACTTTGCTGGTGATGTCGCTGCTGGGTGTGGGACTGAACCGTACGTCGCTGGCCGGTTTTATTATCGCCATGGGGATGTTGGTTGACAATGCCATCGTGGTTACAGACAATGCACAGATTGCCATCGCCCGGGGAGTGGAACGGCGCAAAGCGCTGATAGACGGTGCCATGGGACCGGTTTGGGGGTTACTGGGAGCTACTTTTATAGCGGTTTGTTCTTTCCTTCCGTTGTATCTTGCTCCGGCGGCCGTGGCCGAAATTGTGAAGCCATTGTTTGTGGTACTGGCCATTTCGCTGGGTTTGAGTTGGTTGCTTGCGCTGACTCAGACCACATCGTTCGGTAATTTTATGTTGAAGGATCAGCCCAGTAAAGATGGTAAGGATCCTTACGACCGTCCTCTATATAAGAAGTTTGAAGGAATTCTTGCTTTCCTTATCAGGCGAAGGGTAGTCTCTCTTTGCGTGGTGGTGGGTGCCTTCGTGCTTTCGCTGGTTGCCATGGGGCTGCTGCCTCAGAATTTTTTCCCTACGATGGACAAGCCCTACTTCAGGGCGGATGCCTTTTTCCCCGATGGATACGGCATCAGGGAGGTGGAGCGTGATATGCAGCGGGTTGAAGCCGACCTGTTGAAGAATCCGAAGGTGAAGCATGTATCTATCACCATGGGGAGCTCGCCGTTACGTTACTATCTGGCCAGCACAAGCGTGGGACCAAAACCGAATTTTGCCAATGTGCTGGTTGAATTGCACGATTCGGATGATACGCAGAAAACAGAGGCGGATTTCGAGAAGTATATGATGGAGAATTATCCCAATATTATTATACGGAGTACGCTGTTTAAGCTGTCTCCCGCTACGGATGCCACCATCGAGATTGGGTTTATAGGGAACAATACCGATACGTTGGTTGCGCTTACCAGCCGTACCATGGAGCTGATGCACCGGAATCCGGGCTTGAAGAATATCAGGAATTCGTGGGGCAATAAGGTTCCGGTGTGGAAACCGGAATTCAGTCAGGCGCGGGCCCTCCCCTTGGGGGTGAGCAGGCAGAGCATGGCGCAGAGTATTCAGATCGGGACTTCGGGTATGCCGTTGGGAGAATTCCGCGAGGGAGATCTCTCTATCCCTATTTTACTGAAGGGAAGCAATATCGATTCGTTTAAGATTAATAATATGCGTACGTTGCCGGTGTTCGGGACACAGAAGACGACCACAAGTCTGGAGCAGGTGGTGTCTGCCTTCAATCTTTTATTCGAATTTCCGGTGGTTAAGTTGTACAACCGGCAAAAACTGATGATGGCACAGGCCGATCCGGTACGGGGGAAGAACTCGACCGAGGCCTTTAACGAGGTGATGGAGGCGGTTCACAAGAATATTGTAGTGCCCGAAGGTTATTCGATCCGCTACTTTGGAGAGAAGGAGAGTCAGGATGACAGTAACAAGGCGTTGGCAGCCAATCTGCCGCTTACCTTCTTCCTGATTTTTGTGACCTTGCTGCTGCTGTTCAGAACGTACCGGAAGCCGGTAGTGATTATCCTGATGCTGCCGCTCATCTTTATCGGTGTGGTGTTAGGACTGGTAGTTATGGGGAAGACGCTGGACTTTTTTGCAATTCTGGGGGTACTGGGACTGATTGGGATGAATATCAAGAACTCAATTGTTCTGATCGACCAGATCGGTCTGGAGGTTGCACAGGGAGTTGCGCCTTACAAAGCGGTGATAACAGCTACTTCGAGCCGTATTGTGCCTGTAGCCATGGCTTCGGGGACTACCATTCTGGGTATGTTGCCTCTGCTGTTCGATGCGATGTTCGGTGGAATGGCAGCTACCATCATGGGAGGATTGCTGGTGGCTTCGGCGCTGACTTTATTTGTGCTTCCGGTGGCGTACTGCTCGATCCATCACATTTATGAATCTAACACGAAAGAATGAATATGAAAAAGAAATTAATAATCGTGTGTGTGGTATTGGGTTTAACCCAAGTATTGATTGGGCAAGTTTCACTCACTCCCGATATATACCGGGAGCGGGTGCTTGCCTACAGCCAGATGCTTAAACAGGCACACGAAAGCAAGATAGCAGCATCGGCTGCCAAAGGGGTTGCCCGTACCGGGTATCTCCCAAAACTGGATTTTAGTGCGCAAGGTACACTTGATTTGAAAGAATTGGACAAATGGGACGGAGCCGTAGGCGAATACCGCAACCATACCTATTACGGACAGCTTACATTAAGTCAGCCGCTGTATATGGGAGGAGCTGTGAAGGCGCAGAACAAGGTGGCCAGTGAAGAGCTTTTATTGGCTGAGTTAAGTGAAGAGCTGAGTATGGATCAGATTGTATATCAGGCGGAAGCTGTTTACTGGCAGGCGGCGGCTACACAGGCTTTGCTGGATGCAGCAGAGGAATACCGGCGTATTGTTGAGGAGCAGCACCGGGTGATATCGGACCGGTTTGAAGACGGATTGATAAGCAAAACGGATTTATTGATGATTTCTACGCGCCAAAAAGAGGCGGAACTGCAGTATATTACAGCCCGGAAAAATCATACTCTATCTATGTACCGGTTACATACCCTGATGGGTGAAGATCCGGAAAAAATGATGGAGGAACTGGCAGGCATGGATGAACAGATGGATCTACCTGCATTTCTGGAACTGGACGAGGTACTGGGGCGCAGGGCTGAATTTAAAAGTGCTCAGGCTAATATTAGAAAAAGCGAGGCGCTAAGAAGCTCTGTCCTTAGTAAATTCAATCCTCAGTTATCTATGTTTGTTAGCGGAGGCTGGGGGTCTGCTTCACCCAACCTGGGGTTGGATCCCGCGTTTGCTGCTATTACCGGCCTGAACCTGAGTTTTCCGGTATTTCACTGGGGGGAACGACGCCACACCGATAAACAGTATAAAGCGTATGTAACGGCGCAAAAGCTGCAGGAGAGTCTGGCTATAGATCAGATAAAGGAGGAGCTGGCCGGAGCCCGGGCTAAAATACAGGAGAGTATGAATCAGGTGCGGACAGCCCGTGAGAATATCGGACTTGCCGAGGAGAATCTGGATCTGGTTACCTTTACCTATAATGAAGGGAAAGCCAGCATTGTGGATGTACTGTCTGCGCAGCTGAGCTGGACGCAGGCCAAATCGAATGTGGTGAATGCTTGGTTAGGACATAAACTGGCTTTAGCGGAATACAAGAAGGTTGTTTCCTATTAAAAAGCATCTATTCCATGCCGAAGAACATAAATAAAATGTTTGTAAATATTAAATTGTTTCGTACATTTGGGACATAGAAAAACAGTAACACAATAAGTGTTATTTTTTATAGTTAAGGTTTTGGTTATAAAGAGCATCCGGTTCGTGAGAATCGGATGCTTTGCATTTATAGCGTATTTAATAAAGAAAAAGGCAGTTCGGTTTGAACTGCCTTTTTATATGCATGAAATCGTAGTTAAGCTTTCTTGGATTTTCCGTAACCGTACGTCTGACTATAACCGTAGCGGTACGAGTACTTGTAGCCGTACTTGTAACTGCCGTACTTACCCTGGGGGGTGGTACCATTGAGCACCACGGTGACTCCGGCAAGGCGGTTGTCGCGCTTGATGCTGTTTACAAAGTTTACGGCATCTTTCTGCGTTACACGTTCGCGCATTACATACAAGGTAACATCGGCCACGCGGTTGAGCATGAAGGAGTCTGATACCACTCCTACCGGTGCCGAGTCGATGATAATATAATCGTACACTTCACGCAGTCCGTCAAACAGGTCGTTCAATGTTTGCTTGGATAGTAATTCGTTGGGATTGGGGGGAACCGGACCTGCCTGCATGATGTGGAAGTTTGGGTACAATACTTCTGTAACTTCGTCCACACCGTGAGCCATACCTGCCAGGTAGGTTGAGAAACCTATATTCACCTTGGGGATACCTAAATCGTGAGATAGCTTAGGGTTGCGGATATCGCCTCCGATAAGCAGCACCTTTTTATCCATCAACGAGAGGCTGCGCGCCAGATTGATACTGATAAAGGTCTTTCCTTCGCCGGGAACTGTAGAGGTGACCATCACCACCTTCTTGTTGGGTTCGTTAAGCATAAACAACAGGTTGTTACGCAGGGTACGGAAAAGCTCGGTAACGG
>VSSQ01000185.1_pt3 | contig 53393 bp, 49 predicted proteins | sample 4763081 | NCBI WGS metagenome assembly VSSQ01 (sample SAMN12137344, study PRJNA551015) | bioreactor metagenome | isolation source: SDC9 anaerobic chlorinated ethene degrading culture | place: USA: Knoxville, Tennesee | collected 2015-01-01
GAGTTAAAGGCTGACAAAATGTTAACTATGATTAAGAGGCAAGAACAGTCTATCCGCCTGTTTCTTGCTTCTTTTTTTTGTTTGCTGTTTTGTTTACTATCTTTGCCCTCCATAAACGTCTCACTTTATCTGAATACACCATGTTAAACTACACAAAACTAAGTCTGCTGCTCTCATCAGTCTGTTTGATGGGAACGTCTCTCAGCGCGAAAGAAAAAGGAAAAACTCCTAATCTCTTATTTATAATGGCCGATCAATGGAGGGGAAATGCCATAGGGTATCTCAACATTGAGCCGGTTAAAACTCCCAATTTAGATAAGCTTGCCTCGGCAGGGGTTCACTTTACAGATGCTGTTAGTTGCTACCCGGTATCGTCTCCGGCCAGAGCTATGTTGATGACCGGCTTATATCCTGTATCAAACAAAGTTACCGGCAACTGCAATTCGGACAATACACCTCATGGTGTCGAACTGGAAACAGATGTTCGTTGCTGGAGTGATGTATTGAAAGAGAAAGGATATGCCACCGGATACCTTGGCAAATGGCACTTGGATGCACCCGTTGCTCCATACGTGAATACAAGCAATAACAAAGGGAAAGTGGCATGGAACGAGTGGTGCCCCTCCAATCGCCGTCATGGTTTTGACTTATGGACTGCTTACGGAACATACGACGATCATCTCAAACCTATGTACTGGGATACCCATAGTAGCCGCGACAGCTTTTACTATGTTTCTGAATGGGGACCTACATTCGAAGCCAACCGTGCCATCGAATATATCAAGAACGAGGATGGCCGGTTCCGTAATCCGGAAAAGCCGTTTGCCCTGGTTGTCTCTATGAATCCTCCGCATACCGGATACGAGCTTGTTCCCGAAAAATACAAAGCGGTATACCAGCATGTAAATGTCGATTCTCTTGCTATTCCTGAGAGTCTTTTGGCTGGCGACAAAAAATTTGTTGAATTCTATAAAGCCAATGTCCTGAATTATTATGCATGTATGACCGGGGTGGACGATCAGATAGGCCGTATCATAGAATCTCTTAAGGAAGAGGGGGTGTTCGATAATACAATCGTTGTATTTACTTCAGATCATGGCGATGCCATGGGAATGCACGAAACTATCGGCAAAAATACTTTGTACGAGGAATCGATGCACATTCCGATGATTATCTCGTGGCCCGATAAGCTTAAACCACGTAAAGATGAAAATTTAATGATCGGTTTCTCAGATCTTGGTCCTACGCTATTATCCATGATGGGCTTCGAAAAAGATATTCCGGAAGGGACTCAGACCTACAACCTGGCCTCGGGGGTGTTATCTGCAGACAATGAATTAGAGGTAGTTCAGCCTTACTATTTTATTGTGTCGTCCGATCTATCTTCGGGACGCCGCGGATTACGCAATAAACGCTATACTTTTGCTATTCGTGCCGAAAAAGGGGTGTGCAAAGAGTACTTCCTGTTCGACAGACAAACCGATCCCTGGCAATTAAACAACGTTGCCAGCAAAAATCCGGAACTGGTCAAAAAGCTTACAAGCCAATTAAAAGCACACCTGCAGCGCACCAACGACCCGTTTGCAAATTACATAAACTAAATACGATGACAAAAAACAATTTATTCTATTTACTAATCTTAGCATTCGGAATATTTCTGGATGGAAATGCTCAAACTAACAAAGTACAGCCAACCCCTGCGCCCAGGCAACTGAAATGGCATGAAGCAGAAATGGGTGCGGTTTTTCATTACGATCTGCATGTATTCGATGGCATACGATACGGACAAGGAAACAACCGGACCACCCCGGTCGATGATTATAATATATTCAATCCAACAAAATTGGATACCGACCAATGGATAAAAGCGGCAAAAGATGCCGGATGTAAGTTCGCCGTACTGACTGCAACCCATGAAACAGGATTCGGGCTATGGCAAAGTGATGTGAATCCATATTGTCTTAAAGCCGTAAAGTGGAGAGATGGGAAAGGGGATATTATTCGTGACTTTGTTAATTCTTGTCGCAAGTACGGTGTTGAGCCGGGCATTTACATTGGTATTCGCTGGAACTCTTTACTAGGTATTCATAACTTCAAGACAGAAGGAGAGGGCGAGTTCGCACGCAACCGTCAAATTTGGTACAAACGTTATTGCGAAAAGATGGTTGAAGAAATCTGTACCCGTTATGGCGAGCTTTACATGATTTGGTTTGATGGGGGCGCCGATGATCCGCAAGGTGATGGACCGGATGTTGAGCCTATTGTGAACAAGCATCAGCCAAACTGTCTTTTTTATCACAATGTAAACCGGGCAGATTTCCGTTGGGGAGGCTCCGAATCCGGAACAGTGGAATATCCCTGCTGGTCGGCTTTCCCTTATCCATGCTCACATCATAAACAAATCGAATCGGCTTCCAATCATCTTAATTTACTAAAGCATGGAGATAAAGATGGGGCATATTGGGTGCCTGCTATGGCGGATACGCCGCTTAGGGGTGCCAACGGCCGACATGAATGGTTCTGGGAACCCGGCGATGAAAACAATATTTATTCCTTAAATGAATTGATGGATAAATACGAAAAGTCAGTAGGGCGTAATGCAACTCTGATATTGGGACTTACACCTGATACCACAGGTTTGCTTCCTGCGGGAGATGCTAAACGTTTACAGGAGATGGGGCAGGAAATTAATCGACGGTTCTCTGATCCGGTCGCTAAAACATCCGGACAAAAAAAGGCACTCACGTTAAACACCAAGAAGGATCAACAAATAAACTATTATATGATCCAGGAAAATATTAAAAAGGGAGAGCGTATCCGTCGATATACAATTGAAGCAAAAGTAAATGGTAAATGGCTAGTCGTTTCCGAAGGAGAGTCGGTTGGGCATAAGCGAATTGAAAAAATCAAATCAATTTCAGCCAGCGCATTTCGCCTTACAATAAATCAATCTACATCTATCCCGGACATAATTAACTTCAGTATTTTCAATGTTGAATAACGATATAATTTAAAATAAAATCCATTGCTTACATCTAAACACACAATCTGATGAATAAAAAAAGAATTCTATCCATGGCCGCCATTCCTTTGGCTGGTTTAACCGGAATGCTGCATGCTGCTACACCAAAAGAAAAGCCCAATATCATTCTTTTTATGGTAGATGATATGGGATGGCAGGACACATCCGTTCCATTTGGTCCGGAGAAAACACCTTTTAACCGGATATATGAAACGCCCAATATGGAACGATTGGCTCGTCAGGGGGTTAAATTTACCAATGCCTATGCCTGTAGTATCAGTTCCCCCACCCGGGTAAGTCTGCTTACAGGGATGAATGCCGCCCGTCACCGTGTTACCAACTGGACATTAAATTACAACCAGAGTGTTGACGGAAAAAGTGATGTGCTGAAGTATCCCGAATGGAACCTCAACGGTATGAGTCCGACTCAAGGTGTTGAGCATACTTGTGTAGCAACGCCTTTACCTCAACTGCTTAAGGACAATGGTTATTATACCATCCATTGCGGCAAAGCACACTTTGGTGCCATATCGACTCCCGCAGCCGATCCTGAGAATCTGGGATTCCAGGTAAATATTGCAGGACATGCAGCCGGGGGATTAGCCAGTTATCTGGGTGAAGAAAATTATGGAAATAAAAAAGATGGGACTAAGTCTTCTCCATTTGCCGTTCCGGGACTGGAAAAATACCACGGTACCGATGTTTTTGTTACCGAGGCTCTGACCAGAGAGGCTATCCATGCTCTGGACAGCCGCGACCCAAGGAAGCCATTCTTCCTTTATATGGCTCACTATGCCGTACATATTCCAATAAATAAAGACAAGCGGTATTATCAGAAATACCTGGACAAAGGAATGGATCCCATTGAGGCAGCCTATGCTGGTTTGATAGAAGGGATGGATAAAAGTCTGGGCGATCTGATGAATTACCTGGAAGAGAACAAGCTGGCAGACAATACCATTATTATCTTCATGTCTGATAACGGCGGATTAAGTGCTGCTGGAACCGGAAGAGGGGGTGAAGCTAACACACACAATCTGCCGCTTAAAAGTGGAAAGGGATCGGCTTATGAAGGAGGTATTCGCGAACCGATGATTGTTTCGTGGCCCGGGACTACCAAGAAGGAGTCGGTTTGTGAAGATTATCTGATTATTGAAGACTTTTATCCTACGATACTTGAAATGGCACAAGTTAAAAGAGTCAAAACAGTACAACCTGTCGACGGAAAAAGTTTTATTCCACTACTTACCGGTAAAGGAAAGAATCCTTCACTAAACCGGGCTTTGTATTGGAACACACCGAACAACTGGGGACCAACTGGTCCGGGTATTGCGGCTACCTGCGCCATCAGACAAGGAGACTGGAAACTTATTTATTATTACGAAACGGGTGCTAAAGAGTTATTCAATCTAAAAGATGATCTGGGTGAAGCAACCAATCTGGCATTAACAAATCCTGAAAAGGTAAATGAGTTATCCGGGAAGCTAGGTAAGTTTCTGCGAAAATCAGGCGGTCAACGTCCTTCGTTCAAAGCAACTGGGCAACCTGCTCCCTGGCCTGATGAAACATTCTGAACAGAATATAAGAGGATTTTATAACTCCAAGCGCTACGCCCAACAGATCCTGATGCTACTTTCTGAACAGTACAAAAGAGGAATGAATCCCAGGGATTCATTCCTCTTTTGCTGTAAAGGATAAACAAACAGATACGTCTTACCAATTGTCGGTACGGAACGGAACCACCGGCAGCTCCCTGTGATTGTACAGATTTCCAATCTGGAAGTTACGAAAGCAGTAACGAACTGCTGCTGGCTCCTTCACTTTATCGCAGGAAACAACCACTATTTTTTTATTAAAGTCGGCTTTGGCTTCGGCAGGATAGAATATCTTATCGGCTCCAGCCATCTCAAAACCTATAATTCCCTCTTCCCTGCTGAATCCCTCCTGGGCATGGTCAAAGCTTATATATGCTTTACCTTCATTTATTTCCATAGATTTATACGAAGGGCCATAACACCATACACTATTCTTAAATCCGTAGGTATTGGCTAAAGCCATATAGCAAAGCCGCTCTCCAACCTTCGTCTTATTTTTGGGATGGATATTTTTCCGTTCGTAATCTTCCACCAGGTCGTTCGTGCTGATCATACCGCTATTCGGGATTAACCTTTGTGCATTGAATTGAGCCTCCCTAAGATAGGCAGCCGCATCCCCTTCTCCGTATTCAAACGGAGCAATCTCTACAAAGTAAAAAGGCAATTCACCTAATCCCCATTCCTCACGCCAAAGCTTAACCATGGTTGCCAGCCGGTCGGCATAGGTCTGATGTCTGCCTACATTCGATTCTCCCTGATACCATAAAAAACCTTTGATAGTATAGTTTACCAATGGCTTCAACATTCCATTATACATAATCATAGGTTGCAACATTGGGTGAATTTTATCAGTACCGGCCAACGATAAATCCACGTCCGGATAGTTCTGAAGTATTTCCTTTTTCATCCAACCTTCTACCGTTGATCCACCCCAACTACAGTTAATGATTCCAACCGGTATATCCAGAGATTTAGAAAGCATCATGGCAAAATGAAAAGCAGTTGCACTGAACTGGGCAGCATTCTCAGGATTACTTTCCATCCACTTTCCTTCACAGGAAGATTGAGGCTCAGTCTTCCCAACATTCGGGATGGTAGCCACCCTGATATGTTTAAACTGACCGGAAGTAGCTATCAAGGCATTGGCTCCTTCAATCGGACAATTCCAAAAACCATTCAAAGGCATCTGCATATTAGATTGTCCGGAACAAAACCAAACCTCACCAATCAAAACATTCTTCAGCGTAGTCTTTTCGCCATCGTTTATAACAATTTCATGTTTCTGATAACTTGCCTTTGGAGTAGCAACCAACACAACCCAGTTTCCTTTTGCATCCGAAACGCCATTATAAGTAAGGTTGTTCCACGAGGTTGTAATCGTAATTTTCCGGTTAGGAGTAGCTTCGCCCCACAGTTTCACCTGAGTGTTCTGCTGTAAAACCATTTTATCACCAATTATATCCGGAAGCTTGACTTTCGCAAACGAGACTGCCGAACATACAAGAAAGAGGATAAAACCCAAAATGATCTTTTTCATATAGATAGAATTTTAATAGATGATAAATAAATAATAGTTCATAAAACAATAGTGGTCGTACTTCCTTTAATTAACGCAAGGAAACAATTTGTAAAAGTAAGACTTTTTTTATTTGTTAAAATAAATTGCAATACTTTTCGATTTACAATTATTGAGATTCAGTCAATTAGAATTAAACCCAGACTTGGGATCCAAGCAATTACACAATCATATTAATTTCATCTATCAGCACATAAAATCAATCAATTGAAAATATAGCCCGATTCCTAAAATGGCGGTTAATTTTGTGTCGTAAAACATAAACAAACACATTTAAATAATAAAAAATTATGAGTTCAATTATCAATTCTCTGGTTCCCGAATTTAGTGTTCAAGCTTTCCATCAAGGAAAATTCAAGACAATCTCATCCAGCGATGTAAAAGGTAAATGGGGTATTTTCTTCTTTTATCCAGCCGATTTCACATTTGTATGTCCTACAGAGTTGGAAGACATGGCAGACAAGTATGCTAAGTTTCAGGAAATGGGAGTAGAAATTTATTCTGTCAGCACCGATTCTCACTTTGTACACAAAGCATGGCACGATGCATCAGATACCATCCGTAAAATAAAATATCCGATGTTGGCCGATCCAACGGGAGCTTTAAGCCGTGCATTCGGAGTTATGATAGAAGAAGAGGGTATGGCTTACCGCGGAACCTTCCTTGTAAATCCGGAAGGACAGATTAAAATCGCAGAAATCCACGACAATGGCATCGGTCGTAATGCAGATGAATTACTACGTAAAGTAGAAGCTGCTCAATTTGTAGCCACACACGTTGGCGAAGTTTGTCCGGCTAAATGGAAAAAGGGAGAAACAACCCTCAAACCAAGCATCGACCTGGTTGGTAAAATCTGATAACAATCATTCGGAGGCTGTACCAATTGGATACAGCCTCTTTTTTTAACTACAAAAAAATATACTATGTTAGATAGTTCTCTTAAAGAGCAATTAAAGAGCATCTTCGCCGGACTGGAAAATAACTATACCCTGGCAGTAACGGCATCGCCTCAACACGATAGCCGCGAAGAATTAATGGATCTGCTGCGTGGAGTCGAAGCATGCTCTACCATGATATCATGCGAAGAATCTGCTGGCGAAGGCCTTTCATTTACTCTATTGAAAAATGGAGAACCTACAGGCATATCATTTCGCGGGGTACCGACCGGCCATGAGTTTACCTCCTTGCTGCTTGCACTTCTTAACCTGGATAAAAAAGGAAAAAACATCCCCGACGAGCATATTCAGTCTCGGGTAAAATCTTTAAAAGGTCCGATTAAGCTTACCACCTACGTATCACTTACCTGCACGAACTGTCCCGATGTTGTACAGGCCCTGAATGCCATGACGACCTTAAACAGTGAAATCAGCCACGAGATGGTAGATGGCGGTATCAATGAGAAAGAGGTGGAAGCTTTAAAAATCCAGGGAGTTCCCTCGGTTTTTGCCAATGGTAAACTGATTCATGTGGGACGAAGTGATTTTGGTGAGCTACTGAGCAAACTGGAAGCCGAGTTTGGGGTAAATGAAATCAATGAAGAAAAACCTGCTAAAAATTACGATGTGGTTGTTGTGGGAGGAGGACCTGCAGGTGTTGCCGCAGCAATCTATACCGCACGTAAAGGATTAAAGGTTGCCCTATTAGCCGAACGTATCGGTGGACAAGTAAGAGAAACGGTAGGAATTGAAAACCTGATTTCTGTACCGGTAACAACCGGACAAGAGTTGGCTAACAACCTTATGGCACACATCAATGATTATCCCATCGATCTATTGGAGCATCGTCGTGTTGAGAAGGTATCCACCGAAGGGATAAATAAGATACTGAAAGTTTCCGGAGGTGAAACTTACGTGACGCCGGCCCTGATAATAACTACCGGAGCCAGCTGGCGCCGACTCAATGTTCCGGGAGAAGCAGAGCATATCGGGAAAGGAGTGGCATTTTGTCCGCATTGCGATGGTCCTTTCTATAAAGGTAAACACGTTGCTGTGGTAGGTGGAGGAAACTCCGGCGTAGAAGCTGCAATCGATTTGGCAGGAATCTGTTCCAAGGTTACCATTCTCGAATATGCCGACGAGCTGAAAGCCGACCGTGTATTGCAAGATAAAGTGATGAGTCTGCCAAACGTTGAAATCATTCACAAGGCACAAACATCTCAGGTTATTGGAGACGGAAGTAAAGTAACTGCGATCCAATATAAAAACCGGGAAACCGAACAAGAAGAGCTGGTAAAGCTGGATGGTGTCTTCGTACAGATTGGATTGGCTCCCAATAGCAGTGTATTTAAGGATGTAGTGAAAACAAATCACTCGGGCGAAATCCATATCGATTCCAATTGCCGGACCAACATTCCGGGTATTTATGCCGCCGGTGATGTTTCTACAGTACCATACAAGCAAATTATCATTGCCATGGGCGAAGGAGCCAAAGCAGCTCTTTCTGCTTTTGAAGACCGCATCCGTGGAGTTCTTTCATAATATTTCCATTCATTGATCTGTATCCGGACTATAGGATGAAGGAACACTCTCTTTTGCTAAAACATAAAAGTTAAAATTCAAGAGGGTGAATCGGCCGTACGATTCACCCTCTTATTTCATTACATAGGACTCATTCCCGGAAGCAGCGTATAGATGCTTAAGGATAATCAGTCGTTATTCTTATTTTTTTCTTTATCCAGTATGGCTTGCAATTCTTTCACTTTATCGGGATATTTATCTGCCAGATTCAGTTTCTCGCCCTTATCTTTTTTCAAATTATAAAGCTGAGGAAGTTTACTGTTGCCCAACTCCGTATTGGTTAGTTTATTATAGGCAGGGCCATTACCCGGAGCAATGTATTTCCAGTTGCTGGTTGTAACAGAAAGAGATCCGGCTTGCTCTATAATATATTCGCGTCCCAGCTTAGTCTTTCCCAACAATGTATTTAAGAAGTCCCGGCTATCCGGCGCTGATCCTTGGGGCAAAGTTGTATTCAACAAGGAGGCCATGGAAGCAAACAAATCCAACTGCGAAACCAGAGCAGAAGACACTGCAGGCTTTACATTAGCCGGCCAGCTTACAATAAAAGGAACCCTCGTACCCGCTTCGAAATTACTGTACTTTCCTCCCCTGAAATCGCCCCAGGGACGGTGTTTCCCTAGCAACTCAACAGCCTTATCCTGATAACCGTCATCCACTACCGGACCGTTGTCACTGGTTAAAACAATCAACGTATTTTCTGTCAGCCCCAACTTATCAAGCACCTTCAATATCTCACCTACACTCCAGTCGAACTGCAACAAGGCATCACCACGGGCACCCATTCCGCTTTTTCCTACAAATCGTGGATGAGGTACACGGGGCACATGGGCATCATTCGTTGCAAAATAAAGGAAAAATGGTTTGTGCTGATTATCTTCTATAAATTGAACCGCTTTGGTTGTGATGCTATCGGCTATATTTTCATCTTTCCAAAGAGCCTGCTTTCCTCCTTTCATATATCCTATTCGAGAAACCCCATTAACGATGGCCTGGTCGTGACCATGATTTACACTGGGTTTCAATACCGTAAGCAATTCGGGATGATCTTTTCCCAACGGCTCTCCTGGGAATGGTGTCGTATAACTTACCTCAATCGGATCATTGGGATCCAGATTTACCACCCGCTGATTCTCAACAAATACACACGGAACCCTATCGCCCGTGGCCGCCATGATATAAGAATAATCGAAACCGATATCCTTTAATCCGGGTGTGATAAATCCGTTCCAGTCCTGTGTACCGGCCTTATCACCTAAACCCAGATGCCATTTTCCCACAGCACCGGTAACATATCCCCCCGACTGGAACATATCAGCCACTGTATGCTGTTCTGGTCTGATAATCATACCAGCATCGCCCGTAGCTATACCGGTATCATTCCTGCGCCACGCATATTGTCCGGTAAGCAATGAATAACGCGACGGAGTACTGGTTGCGGCAACGGCGTGTGCATCCGTAAAACGGACACCCCGTGAAGCCAGCGCATCTACGTTGGGTGTATGAATGGTCTTCTCGCCGTTACAGCTCAAATCTCCGTAACCGATATCGTCTGCAAGGATAAAAATAACATTAGGACGTTCTGATTGTTGTGCATGGGTAGTCTGCAGAGAAGACAAAACAGCGGCTCCCACCCCGAGACAACCGATAAGTGTGTTGTTCATGATATTATTTGTTTAGCATTAAGTAAATTTCTTTCTGGCATTTAACCGGGCCAAATATACATATATTATGTAAAAACAGGGCACAAATTGATTCTATAAAGCAACCTACTCCAATAAATCAGAAAGAAACGGGGATGAATCATCTCATATGATCCATCCCCGTCGTCAAATTAATAAAGCGTAAATGTAAACAACAATCTAATAATCAAGCACTGACCTTATAAAAGGCATTACTTAATTTCGGAAACAAACTCTTCTTTCGGACGTCTAACTTTCTTTAGATTTACCAGCCAGTCGTTGGCCTCATCGCGATAGCCCAATGGCAACATGGTTACGCTACGCAAACCCTGCTCGCGAAGTCCCAACAGCTTGTCCAATGCTTCGGCATCAAAACCCTCCATAGGAGTGGCATCCACTTTTAATTCGCCTGCAGCAGCAATCGCTAATCCAAAGGCAATGTAAGATTGATGAGCCGCATGGATAAAGTTCAGTTCGGCATCGCGGTTACCATATATACTTAAAAGTCTGTTTTTGTATTCATCCATCGTACCGGTTGGTAGTCCCCTTTCCGCTACGGTATAATCCAATATCTGTGTAATACGTTCGTTTGTATAATTATCCCACGCAGCAAAAACCAATAAATGCGAACAATCAGCAACCTGAGATTGATTAAAGGCAATCGGTACAATTTTTTCCTTTAGTTCCTTGTTAGTAATAACAATCACCTTGAAAGGTTGTAAACCGGAAGAGGTAGGAGCCAATCTGGCCGCCTCTACAATTGCTTCCACTTTTTCCTGAGGCACGGTTGCGCCATTCATCTTCTTCGTTGCATATCGCTCGTTGAGCACTTTTAATAATTCCATCGTTTTATTCTATATATTTATTTATGATTCTTCTTTTTGATACAACACTTAAACTGTTTTACAACATAAAATGTTCCGGAAGAAATAGATAAAATCTATTAAATGATGTCTATTTTAGCTATCATTCAATATCTCAGAAAAGGATTCCAGCCGGATTGATTTGTATTTCAGCCTGTAAATACCTATACTTGCACTGTTTTTTTAGCTGTACGAAGTAATATAACAGCGGCGGTTGACATATATCACAGACAAGCACAATGAGTTAAAGATCACAATAACTGAGTAAAAACAATTGCAATTTGTAAAAAATGAGAAATCTAGTATTATTATTGGGGGTTCTTTTGGGAACTTTTATGGGCATGCATGCACAAGAGGGCTATCAGAATCCGGTTATTCCCGGATTTCATCCGGATCCAAGCGTCTGTCGGGTTGGAGACAATTATTATCTGGTTACAAGCAGCTTCGAATTCTTTCCCGGAGTTCCGGTATTTCATAGTAAGGATATGATCCATTGGGAACAGATAGGACATTGCTTAACAAAGCCATCGCAGTTAAAACTGGATAAAAGCGGTGCATCCGGTGGAATCTATGCCCCAACGATCCGGTATAACAACGGAACATTCTACATGATAACGACCAATGTTTCGGACAAAGGAAATTTCATCGTACACACCAAAGACCCGGCCGGCGAATGGTCGGAGCCCGTTTGGCTGAAACAAGGGGGTATCGACCCTTCTCTCTATTTTGAAGGAGATAAATGCTACATGGTTTCCATACCCGACGGAATCTGTTTGTGCGAAATCAATCCTCTTACCGGAGAACAACTCACCGAGTCAAAGAAGATATGGAACGGAACCGGCGGAAGATACCCCGAAGCCCCTCATATTTACAAGAAGGATGGCTGGTATTATCTGCTGATTGCCGAAGGAGGAACCGAATACGGACACATGGTAACCATAGCCCGGAGCAGATCGATAGACGGACCGTACGAATCGAATCCTGCTAATCCGATCCTTACCCACAGAAATGAAAATGCACAGAATAATCCGATTCAGGGAACCGGTCATGCCGATATCGTACAGGCACACGATGGTTCCTGGTGGATGGTATTGCTGGGCTTCCGTCCTCAATCCGGAACGCACCATCTTTTGGGAAGAGAAACATTCCTTGCTCCTGTTCGCTGGGATCAGAATGCGTGGCCGGTGGTGAATGGAAACGGAACCATCTCCCTGCAGATGGATGTACCTACACTCCCTCAACAGAAAACTGCGGATAAGCCGGTGCGGACCGATTTTAAAGAACCGTATCTGGGTTTTGAATGGAATTACCTGCGTAATCCGGATCAAAAACGCTATAGCCTTGATGAGAGGAAAGGTTTCCTGCGACTAAAGGCTTCGTCTGTTACGTTAGACCAGGTAGCATCTCCTACTTTTGTGGGCAGAAGGCAGGAGCACATTGCATTTTCGGCAACTACCGCCCTGGAGTTACAACAAGGGTCGGCAAACGATGAGGCGGGTGTAACACTCTATATGAACCCTGATTTTCATTACGATCTGTATTGCAGGCAGCTCGGCAACGGCAAACAGTCACTTGTATTAAGTTACCGGTTGGGCTTGATGAACCACATCGAAAAAGAGATAACGCTACCGAAAGGGAAACTGTATCTGCGCGTGAAGGGAGGAAATGAGCATTACACCTTCCTTTACTCGACTGACAATGTTACCTTTCATGAAGCAGGAAAAATGGATACCAAGCTGATAAGCACTGAAACGGCAGGCGGATTTACAGGCATCTACATCGGACTCTATGCGACGGGCTCTTCATCATCGTCGAAGGCCTACGCAGATTTCGACTGGTTTGATTATGCTTATTGACGCAGAATCGTACCTTTGACACTGAATAGTTGTACATAAAAACATAACATCGCCTTTTAGAGAATGACAACAACCGGAGACTCGAATCATATTATCCGCGAGATAACACCGCTTTCGGATAAAGACTGTTTTTATATCGTAGAACGATATAAAACGGAATTTACATATCCGCTTCATTGTCATGCCGAATACGAACTTACATTTATCGAAAAAGGCGCAGGTGTAAAGCGTATCGTTGGCGATTCGGTAGAGGTGATAGGCGACTACGACCTGGTATTGATTACCGGCAAAGACCTTGAACATGTTTGGGAGCAGCATACGTGTGTATCTTCTAAGATAAGGGAGATCACAATTCAGTTCTCATCCGATCTGTTTAATCAAAGCCTTTTAAACAAGAATCAGTTCGACAGTATTCATAAAATGCTCGAATCGGCATCCATGGGTATAAGTTTTCCCATGGATGCCATTCTTAAAGTGTACGATAAACTAAACACCCTTGCTTCGGAAAAAGAGGGTTTCTATGCGGTCATTAAATTTCTTACCATCCTGTATGAACTCTCTCATTGCGAAAATGCCCGTACATTGGCAAGCTCATCCTTTGCCCGGATGGAGCTGAATGCCGACAGCCGGCGGGTTAAGAAGGTACAGGAGTATATAAACAGCCATTATACGGAAGAGATTAGGCTACACCAAATGGCAGATCTAGCCGGAATGACCCCGGTGGCATTCAGCCGGTTCTTCAAGCTTCGTACCGGAAAAAGTCTTTCCGATTTCATAATTGATATCCGTTTGGGCTATGCCGCCAGGCAATTGGTAGACTCCACCCACTCCATATCCGAGATCTGCTTTGCCTGCGGATTCAATAACCTGTCCAATTTCAACCGAATATTCAAGAAGAAAAAAGGATGTTCGCCCAAAGAGTTCAGAGACAATTACCGGAAGACTAAAATCCTCTTTTAGCAAGCTGGTTAAAATTGTATCGGTTTTAGATAAATAATGCGTGGTTTAATCGGCCTCATTCACCTACTTTTGCGTCCATAAGAGTAAAGACCTGTCGGATCACACATCCGACTTTCAGGAATCATAGAAATGTAGGAAAAATGAAAAAAATCGCAACCATCGTTTGTGCATCCTTTCTGCTATTAGCATGTAATGCCGAGGGCAAGCAACAGGAAGATGCCGGGAAGACAGTACAACGTACCGTCCAGACCGAAAATCTGCTTAAGAATCTGAAGAAAATCCATCAAACCGGGTTTATGTTTGGTCACCATGATGATCCGCTGTACGGAATCAAATGGGAAGGTGATGCCGGCCGCTCCGATGTTAAAAGTGTGTGCGGAGATTATCCGGCTGTGATGAGCTTCGATTTAGGACACATCGAACTGGGCAACAAAGAGAGTCTGGATAAGATTTCCTTCGATAAAATCCGGACTGAAATGATAAATCAATACAAACGCGGAGGAATGGTCTCTGTAAGCTGGCACCTGGACAATCCCCTTACCGGAGGAGATTCGTGGGATGTTAAAACTCCGGGCGCAGTAACGGCGATTCTACCCGGCGGTTCAAAACACGAACTGTTTCTTACCTGGCTGGACCGGATTGCGGCTTTCTTCAATCAGTTGAAGACAGACGACGGCGAAAAGGTGCCTGTGCTTTTCCGTCCCTGGCACGAACATACGGGAAGCTGGTTCTGGTGGGGAAAGAATCTTTGTACACCCGATCAGTATAAACAGTTGTGGCAGCTCACACGCAGCCGCCTGGACGAGAAAAAGGTAGACAACCTGCTTTATGCCTATTCTCCGGGAACGGAAGGTATCGGAGATGTGTATATGGAACGCTATCCGGGCAACGAATATGTGGATCTGCTGGGTGTGGACGGGTATCAGTTCGGTGGTGTTGCAGGAACCGATAATTATATAAAGACACTGGATATGATGCTGGCCTTTATGACCGAAAAGGGAAAAGAACTGGATAAGCCCATCGCCCTTACGGAAACGGGACTGGAGGCTCTGCCTATGAGTAACTGGTGGACGGAGGTTCTGTTGCCTGTAGTGGAAAAGTATCCGGTTGCTTATGTACTGGTATGGCGGAATGCCCGCGAACGTGATAATCATTTCTATGCACCGTATCCCGGTCAGGCTTCGGCAGCCGATTTTGTAAAATTCTACGAAAACCCGAAAACCCTGTTTAGTCAGGATAATTTAAACTTATACAAATAAAATCTGATGATGACTTTTCAAGACAAAGTGGCCAGACTGATGCACGAGCACGAAGTGTTGGTTACGGCAAAGAATGAACCGGTTGCCGGAGGCAACGGAGTATATACACGCTACAAGAACCCGATTCTTACGGGTGCACATACACCCGTTTTCTGGCGTTACGACCTCAACGAGCAATCCAATCCATACCTGATGGAACGTATCGGGATGAATGCAGCCTTTAATTCGGGTGCGATGAAATGGAATGGCAAATATATACTCGTGGTGCGTGTAGAGGGAGCCGACCGTAAATCCTTTTTTGCCGTAGCAGAAAGTCCCAACGGAATAGACAACTTCCGCTTCCGGGATTACCCCATCACCATGCCCGACACGGAAGATCCGGCCACCAACATCTATGATATGCGGCTTACGGCCCATGAAGACGGGTGGATTTACGGAATCTTCTGTGCAGAACGGCACGATCCCAAAGCAGCAGCGGGCGATCTGTCATCGGCTACAGCCACGGCTGCCATAGCCCGCACCAAAGACCTTGTCGACTGGGAACGACTGCCGGATCTTAAAACTAAAAGTCAGCAACGCAACGTTGTACTCCACCCGGAATTTGTAAACGGCAAATATGCCCTTTATACCCGTCCGCAAGATGGCTTTATAGATGCCGGCAGCGGAGGCGGAATCGGTTGGGCACTGGTGGATGATATGACCTGCGCCGAAGTGAAGGAAGAAAAGATAATAGACCTCAGATACTACCACACCATCAAAGAGGTTAAAAACGGCGAGGGTCCGCATCCCATAAAAACACCTCAGGGCTGGTTGCATCTGGCACACGGAGTAAGAGGCTGTGCCGCCGGATTGCGTTATGTACTTTATATGTATATGACCTCCCTGGAAGATCCTACCAGACTGATAGCCACACCGGGCGGTTTCTTTATGGCTCCTGAGGGCGAAGAACGGATTGGCGATGTATCAAATGTATTGTTCACAAACGGATGGATCAAAGACGAAGACGGAACCGTGTATATCTATTACGCATCGTCCGACACACGGATGCATGTGGCTACGTCGACTGTCGACAAGCTGGTGGACTATTGCATGAACACGCCGGCCGACGGACTTACCACCGCCGCTTCGGTTGAAACACTTAAAGACTTGATTGCACGGAATCTTAAAACATTGGGAAGGGAGTAATTCCTTCCCTCCCTCTATACCATGATTAAATTAAAGGAAAAGATCGGCTATGGCTTCGGCGACATGGCTTCGTCCATGTTTTGGAAACTGTTCGGTTCCTACCTGATGATTTTCTATACGGATGTGTTCGGGTTGCCTGCTGCGGTAGTTGGCACCCTGTTTCTGGTAACCCGCGTGTGGGACTCGGCATTCGATCCCATTGTGGGTGTGGTGGCCGACCGCACCCATTCACGCTGGGGTAAATTCCGTCCTTACCTGCTTTTTCTGGCCATTCCCTTTTCTGTAATCGGAGTGCTTACCTTCGTCACCCCTTCATTCGGCAATAACGGAAAGCTGGTTTATGCCTACGTTACCTATTCGTTGATGATGATGGTCTATTCGGCCATCAACGTACCCTATGCCTCTTTGCTTGGGGTGATGAGCGACAACCCGAAAGAGCGTAACACATTGTCGACCTATAGGATGGCATTTGCCTATATCGGAAGTTTCATTGCACTGCTCCTCTTTATGCCGATGGTAAACTTCTGGAGCGGTCACAGTAAAGAAATTGCCGCTCAGCAACAAGGCTGGACCCTAGCGGTGGCAGTGATAGCCGTAATGTGCGCACTTTTGTTTATCGGTTGTTTTGCCTTTACCAGAGAACGGGTCAAGGCGCTTCACGAAAAGCAGGCGCCCTTAAAGGAAGATCTTAAAGATCTATGGAAAAACCGCCCCTGGTGGATTCTTCTGGGTGCGGGAGTTGCCGCTCTGGTATTTAACTCCATTCGCGACGGAGCCACGGTGTATTATTTTAAATACTTCATTGTTGAAGAAGACTTCCAGACCATTTCATTCTTCGGGGTGTCGTTTGTGTTGAGCGGACTCTATCTGTCGGTAGGTCAGATAGCCAACATCGCAGGAGTGATACTGGCGGCACCCGTAAGCAATCGCATCGGGAAAAAGCAAACCTATATGGGTTCGATGGCTATAGCCACCGTTCTAAGTATTCTCTTTTTCTGGTTCGACAAGGATAACCTGGCCCTGATTTTTACCTTTCAGATACTGATAAGCATTTGCGCAGGCAGCATTTTCCCGCTGTTGTGGTCTATGTATGCCGATTGTACCGACTATTCGGAGCTTAAGACCGGCAACAGAGCCACCGGATTGATATTCAGCTCCTCCTCGATGAGTCAGAAATTCGGATGGGCCATAGGAAGTGCACTTACAGGCTGGCTGCTCTCCTACTTTGGATTCGTAGCCAACGAAGTGCAGCAAGCGGAAGCTATTCAGGGAATCAAGATGTTTATGAGTTTTCTGCCTGCCGCAGGAACCCTGCTTTCCATCGTCTTTATCAGCATGTATCCCCTCAGCGAGAAAAAGATGCTGGAGATAAGTGCCGCATTAAAAAGCCGAAGAGCCGAAACTATGAAAAGTTAAAGCAGACTCAAGAAGCAAGTAATCCATTTATTGGGGAGCTACATCCAGCTTCAGCAGGCTGTAAACCTCAATATCCGTATAGATGCCACCGGTGAGCAATTCCCCGTCCCGCTCGATACCCTCAAAAGTAAAGCCGAGCCGGCGGGGAATGCGTTTACTGGGCTCATTACCCACAGCGCACTTAATCTGTATCCGATTCATATTCAATTCCTGAAAAGCAAAATCGCACAACACCTTTACCGCGGCAGTCATAATCCCTTTCCCCTGATAGGGCTCGCACAGCCAGTACCCAATCTCAGTCTTACGATTCATCCGGTCCGTATCCTTAAATCCGATAAGGCCGGCAAAGGAGTCGTTAACCCATATGGCAAACAGGTGCTCCTTTTTATCTTCCGGAAGCTCCAAAGCCTCCGTCACAAACTGAACCGAATCTTCTACAGACCGGGTAAACTCTACAAATGGAAGCCATTTCCCAAGATAGTCGCGTTGAGAATCGATTGCCCGGAAAATATCTTCGGCATCTGTCGGCTGCAGGGCGTGCAACCGCGCCGTATCATTTAGGTTAGTATTCAAAATCATTTTCATCATCAAATTACAATAAATCACAAATCAATCGCAGGTTTTCTTTTTAAGGGTGATAACCACAGCTCCGAAAACGGCTTCTTTTCCATATTTCTCAACGGCTGTACTATCCTTGCAAACCTCTATCATATCGATGGTATTGGGATCAAGGTCTTCGATGGAAGCCCGTTTTTCGCCATCCACAATATACAAAGGCTTTTTTAGTCCGCTGGCCGCACTCGTAACCAGGGTCACCCCCCTGTTCAAACTTCCGGAAGTATTTCCAAGGGTAGAATTAGACGATTTATAGGTAATGGAGGCCGAGTCGGCTCCGCTTACGAACGTCGGTGTAGTGATGCGTTTCTGCGCCTCTGCAGATGGGGCATTTAAAATTAGGGCGGTAAAGAGCAGGGCGGGAGCCATTGCACGCATAATTACGTTGCGATAAGTACTTTTATTCATCTTACTGTGTATTATTAGGTATTAAGATCTGGCAAATAAACAAAATGTTCCTGATATTTAACTGAAAATATAGTTAAATAAACATTATTTCCTCATCAGGTGAGAGGGAATCTCCCCTTGCAGCTTAATCCGACTTGATATCCATCTTTCCGTGATGGAAGAATAATTCGAACAAGGCCTTACCCGAGGCTGTCCGCACCATATTCTTTTCATACAGAGCAGCCTTCTCCTTTGGATAGTATCCTTCCATCAGATTCACAATCAGGTCGGCTTCAAACAACGCTTCGAATCCATATTCCTTTGCCATGGGCAACTGATGATGCGTACCTACAACCTTTACCAGCCAATCGATCTCCTTAGGAGCCAGTTTGCCATAGGCAGGCATCCATTCGGACACAATTTCGGCTCCGATCCGTTCCTGATTAACGGGCAGGCAATTGCCGTAAAGCTCCTTGGAACGAGGACAACCAATGTCGTGCAACAAGGCTGCCAGCTCCAGCAACAATACTTTGCGGGTCTTGTAACCCTCCCTTAAAGCAATCAAACGCGTATATTCGTGCACACAAAGTGTATGCGTAATCTGAGACATGTCTTTTGATGCAAAATATTCTATCACACGCATCATCAGGGTATTCACAAGGGTTTTCATACAAATAAAGTTTTAATACCAAACTGCGAATAGAACAATCGAAGGGCGGCAAACGTTTACACAAACCGCTAATCTCTTCATTTTTATAGGTTCAGGCATACGTGTAAACCGAATCCGGGTTACCTGGAATCCACAACAAACCAAGGAGATCTAACCGCATATCATACGAACCGGAAGGCATAAACAAACAGGAACTAAGCACAAAAGAATATACATCTGCACCACGGGCCCACGGGGACGATAAAACACGCCCATGGAGCCGTTTAAACGGGCCCATGGGTGCAATGTACAAACTATACTTGTCCTGCAGTAAAGTATAGATAGATCCCGGCTTAAGTCCCGGTAGATTCCGGACTGTTTACTATAGGGATTGGCTTACTCTTTCGCTTTCTTCATGGTGATAAGAATCACACCATTTTCGCCTCGCTTACCATAAATGGCGGTAGCTGACTCTCCTTTAAGCACATTTACACTTTCAATATCATCCGGATTAATGGCATCGATGGAAGATACGGGAAGTCCGTCCACTATAAATAGCGGTGTTGCTTTAAGTGTTAAAGAACCATCCGCCTGAGTTTCCAAACTGGATGTGTCCATACGTATAACAATGGAGGTGGGGGTGCGGATATCGGCCGTTACCTCAATCTGATTATCTCTGACTTCCGTTTTGGTTACCTGCTTGGTTGGTTGTCCTTTTACACCTGTAACTACCAGTACATTCTCCTTCGAGCCGGGTTTCTTATCCAGATGTACCACCTGAACATTCATTTCAACCTTGGTTGAGTCGGAAACCGGGCGATCACTCTTGGCACGTTTCTGTGCATTAACGGCCGGTGCAGCCAAAAGAACGGCAGCCAATAAAACTACCGGGATACCCGAACAATAGATGAGTCGGGATGCAGAACTTGAATTCTTTTTTGTCATCATTTCAATACGTTTTTGCAGACTACGGTAGGACAGATTGCTTGCCATGGCAAAGGTTTGCTCGCCAGCGCTTCTGCGGATTAATACTAATTTATATTGGGTTGCATCGATGCCATCACTAAGTAGACGCCTGTCAGCTTCGAACTCATGTATCTGAAGCAATAAACGTCTGAGCAGCCAGCCGAAGGGGTTAAACCAGAACAGCAGGTTCAGCAGGGTTATTATAATTAAATCGATTGAATGACGCAGACGGATATGGGCCTGTTCGTGACCGATTATCAGGTCGCCGTTCCGTTCAAGATCTGTATTGGAAATCACTATCTTATTCATCCAGGTAAAGGGAGTTACATCCTGTTCCGTTACATAGATCTTTGTGCCGTCCTTCCATAACCTCACGTTACTGCCTCGTAGTATCTTCCCAACCTGTACACAGGCTCTCGCGAAATAGGCGGCAACAAGCAGCAGGCCTGCAAAGTACAGATAAACAAGAACCTCCATCCATGGAAAAGCAGTATGTACTGCGGCAGGAATTGCCGCCCCCTTGCCGGATAGGATAAGGGTGCTGACCACAATCTTTTCCCGGTCATACAGATGGGATAATCCGTCTGCCTGGAAAAATGGCAGACCTATCGAAAGGGCAAAAAGGATAAAAAGCAGGTAACGGTTCAGGCGGTGGAATACGCTCTGCTTTACCGACAGATAGAAAAAGCCGTAAAACAGAAGCAGGCAAATGCTGTTCTTCAATAAAAAGTACAAGAAAGGTTCCATAGCTTTATTCCTTTGATTGTTTTTCCACCTCTTCCAATAACCTCTTTACTTCGTCTACCGAAATCTTATCTTCCCTTATAAAAGTAGAAACTACATTCAGATACGAACTATCGAAATACTTTTTGATCACATTTCCCAGGTTTCCTTTCTTATATTCTTCTTCACTTATCACAGGGAAATAGCGGAAGGTTGTACCCAGTGCTTCGTGGTTCAGGTAGCCTTTCTCTTCCAGGCTACGCACATAGGTGGATATGGTGTTGAAATGTGGTTTAGGATCCGGATACATATCAACGATCTGTTTTACAAACAAAGCTCCGGCCGACCAGAAATGGCGCATCACCTCTTCTTCTCTTGTTGTTATCTCTTTCATTTTATGGCAATTGTTTTATTTAAAAATATCACAATGCAAATAAACTAAACATTTTAGTTTTACAACTAAATATTATAGTTAAACAAACTAAAATATTTAGTTAAAGAAAGAAGAGGGTGGAATTTTATTTCTTATTCTTAGCCGCAGTCCGCTTCGCAGCAGGGTATAACGTATCTTTAACCCAACTGAATTCGGGTTCCTGCTGCAGTATTTTTTCATAAATCAGTACTGCTTTCTGCCATTGTTTTTCTTCTTCGTAGTGTCTGGCAATGGTTGTAAGCACATTCAGATATAACCAGTTTTGTTTAAGGTTTTGATGTTTTTCCATGCGTAAAACCGCTTTCTCGTACAAACGCACGGCTTCTTTTTTATCTCCGCCAAATATACCGGGCATGTGATACAAAAGATTGCCTTTGTCCAGGATGGCCTGCACATTCTGAGAGTCCAGCTTATAGGCTCTGTTTATATATGAAATACTTTCATTTCCCAATGTTAAGGCCTTAAACTTATTGGTTCCAATTCGGAAACCGATAAAAGATCCTTTATAGGCAAGGGCGGTTACATCGTTGGGGGCCGACTTTAACAGGGCGTTCAGATGTTTCTCTCCTTTATAGATATAGCCCTGGGCCTTATCCTTCTGGTCTGTACCTAAAAGAAAGCCAATATAACCATAGTAATAGCCTACCAGCTCTTTCCGTTCTTCGTCGGTGATATCATCCGAGCGCTCTTCCATCAGTCGGATGATTGCCTCCCACCGGGACATGTCTCCCTGTATATAGGCCAGATAGATGGGTTCCCGATAGGTAGTCTGCCCCATCGCAACGGCGGAAGAAAAGGTCAACAGCAGACTAACAAACCAGATTCTTATTGCAATATATTTCGGTCTTTCCATATAAGTGTTTTATTTCTAAAATTTTGAATCGCTTTATAAACTATACTCACCAGCACGATTTGTTTTACCGGCATCAACAGTACATTATACAAAACCGACTGCTTGCTGTCCAACGAAACAAACAGCTGGATCAACACCAGACAAACCAAATAAATCATACCCATCTCCAACCCGTTAAATATAAAAATCCAACCAGGAGCTATGGTAGTATATAAAACAAAAAAGATGGTTAAATATTGGCTTCCACCGAAAAAATAAAAGATATTCTTCGTAAACCCGTTGATTGCACCGCCCAGGTCACGATACATCAGGCAACGGATCGATTGGTCGCCCAGCAAAGTGGCCACCTTCAACCTGCGTTCTTTAAAGAATTTCAGTATACGGATATCCTCCACCCGGTTGTGTTTAAACAATTTATGGGGCATATAATGAAGATAGGTTGCCGCATCAAAAAGCATAAACTGACCATTGGCGGCAGAAAAGCAGGTCCACGGCGATATACGTACCAGCGAAAGGGGAAGCAGACTAAGCAGGATCAGATTCATCAACGGAATACTGATGCGTGTTCCCCAGCTGGTCATCTCCTGTTTGGGGAAAACAGACAACAAGGTAAGCCCCTGCTCATTCATGTAAGACACAGCCCTTTCAATCAGATCACTTTCCACCCGCACATCGGCATCCAGAAAAAGCAACCGGTCTCCATGCGCTTCAGTAGCCAAGCGGTAGCAGGCATGATTCTTTCCCAGCCATCCGGAAGGCAGCTCATCGCCTTCGATCAGCCGGATACGTGCACATCTCTCCATATATGCACGCACCACCTTTGCGGTATCATCCGTCGAGTTATCATTATATACCAATATCTCCTGTATCGTATCCTTGCAGCCCATCAGATCTTCAAGTAGAAAACCGATCGCGTTCGCTTCATTTCGTGCGGGAATCAGTACCGAGACTCCTCCCCGGTTTGTATACTTCTTTGGCTTTGGAAGGTAGCACCGGCTCCACCAATTACAAAAAGAGACAAGCAAACGTACGCATGTAAGTCCCATGAATAAATATCCCAGATAGACCATCATTCTCGTTGTTTTAATTTACATGCTGCAGCAAACAGATTAAACTCGTCTTCAATTCGTTCCAGCGAGGTGATGTCTCGCAATGGAAACTCTTTAAGATAAACGGTAAGTCCGGGCTTGTTATGCGAGAAATAGTCGATCAGGTTCACATTAAAAACCAGCTGGATCTCATTCATCCTTTTACCGAGCAGGTATTCTAGTCCCCTTTCAAACCGTATATCCGATGTATATAAACTCTTTATTTCTCCCTGCGGAAACAACAGGAGCAATTGTTGGTTGCTGGTCAGCACCTGCAAAGCGTAATCCAGACTTTCAACCACATCCCGGGCATTCTTCCGGATGGAAAAAGCCCCTGCATACGTTAATATCGGATGTTTTTTAAGCTGTTGTTCCAACATCATTACAAAAAACCGTCTCTTAAAGAAACGTTCGTTGGTATAAAGCTGTATAAAGCCATCCCACCACGAGAAATGGTTTGCAATCATCAGGATAGGAAGTCCGTTGTCCTTAACATCGCCTTCAAAGCGGATAAACCTGAAATGCCTTCGAAGCCTTATCGCTGTATAGTAACGAAAAAACAGTCCTCCCCAGAATGTATGATTTGCTTTAATCATGGCATAAAGAATATATGAAAGAGACTTATACACATAAAGAATGCAATCTGAACCCAGAAGATTTTCCCTGCAAGGGGATTGTCCGCTTTAATTTTCAGAGTTACAAAAAGGCTATGGTAGATTACCGCCATAATAAACCAGGTGAGGAAGTTGATAAACGGAGGATAGCCGCTTTGGAACGACCACATCTGCATGGCCGGTGCCGCAACCTCCAGTACCAGATCATACCCCACCATGGCTATTCCGCCCGATAGTATCCTAAGGATGGGATTGCCTGTTATTTGTGAAACGATGGAATGGGATGCGTAAACTAAAAAAAGCCAGTTGAGTCCGATCAGAAGTGGGGTATCCAACCATTTAACTCCCAGTCCTGTCTCATAGGCATAGGCACCGAACAGCGCTCCCGTAGCTACCCCGATTGCCTCAACAAAGAATGAGGTGAGCACAATAAATAGAAAGCATAACACCGTTTTAACACGCCAGTCTTCATTCCGGTACAATGCCAGTCCGAATACCAGCAACAACGTAATCGGAATAATCTTCACAAACAGATCCCGCGTATAGGGCAATACAAACAGCAACAACCCTACCGCATAGAAACGGACCAGATGTGTGGTTCCCAGTTCGGCCTCCCATTGTCTGAGTCTCTTAATCATAGTGCATCCGGTATTTCATTGCTCACAATCTTAGCGCTGGCGATACATAAAGGAATCCCACCGCCGGGATGTACGCTTCCTCCCACAAAATAAAGATTCTTAATACCCGGCAGAGTATTGGGGTGGCGTAAGAATGCCGCTAACAATGAGTTGGAGGAGGTGCCATACAATGCTCCGTTTGCCGAGAATGTATCTCTGGCGATGGTAAGAGGCGAGGCAATTCGCTCCGTAACAATACACGAACCGATATCTACACCCAGCATCTTATCTATTTTGCGGACAATGTTTTCCCGGGCTTCTGCAATCAGCTTATCCCACGCTTGTCCACAGTCGGACGGAGCGTTGACCATTACAAACCAATTCTCGCATCCTGCCGGAGCATCGTCCGGTACAATTTTGGAACTGATAAACAGGTAGACCGTTGGATCTGCCGAAAGACTTTTCTCTTTGAACAGGTGTCTGAATTCTTCCCGGTAATCGCTGCTAAACAATATATTGTGTACATCCAATCGGGGAAAGGATCTGTTTATCCCCCAATAGAATATGAGTGCTGACGATGAGCGTTCAATTTTATTGATAATTCTTTTCAGCGGATGCTTTAACAGGTGATTTGCAACAGAGCGTACATCAACGTCGGACACCACGGCGTCGACAGAGGTAATACCTGAGGCTGTTCTGATACCCGACACGGCAGCACCGTTGCGGATTATCTCCTCCACCCGGGTATTGAGCTCAAACCTCACCCCTTGTTTCAAGGCCAGATCATATAAACTGTTGGCTATGGAATACATTCCCTTAACCGGGAAAAAGGCCCCTTTGTTATTCTCCAGGTGGGCAATCATATTTAAGGTGGCCGGAGCCCGGAAAGGGCTGGAGCCGTTATAGGTTGCATATCGGTCGAACAGCTGTATCAACCGCGGATCGGTAAAGTCTTTCGCATTGGCGCCGTGCATAGTCCGGAAGAAGTCGAGCTTATGCAACTTAAAGACCATGTGGCGGTAAGGTTCCGTAAGGTAATTAGACAGTTTATGGAAAGCACTGAAAAGAAACACCGGCGCACTTAAGTTATATACCTCTTCGGCATGAAGCAACCTTTTTCTTACTGCTGCGGCATCATGGGGAAACACCCGCTCTATTTCGGAATAGAGGGCTTCCCTGTCCTGATAAAAATTGAACTCCGTTCCGTCCGGGTAAAAGTAACGGCAGTTATTGGACAACCTCACATAGGGCAGACGCTCCGCTTCCTGTACGTTGCATAATTCAAATAATTCGTCCACCAGTTCGGGAAGCGTAAAGAGCGACGGACCGGTATCGAAGCGGTACCCATCCACGTTGATTTGGCCCATCTTCCCCCCGGGGCAACTGTTTTTTTCGTACACAGTTACCTGATGTCCTTTTCTTTGCAGCAGAATGGCCGAAGCCAACCCGCCGATTCCCGAGCCAACGACAGCGATTTTCATTACACAGCCAACTTGTGGGTAAAAATTTCTTTATAGAATTCGTTGAAGATAATACGGAACCAGACGGTATATGATTGGGGATTCTGCTCCATATCCAATTTTATTTCTTCCGGTTTCATGTATTTATAAGAAGCAACCTCTTCGGGGTTGATTACCGGCAATTGATCGGTTTTGCCAATAAATACGTGGTCAATCTCATGCTCCGTAAGCAGATTGTCAAAGGGAGCCTTGTACATGAATTTAAACACAAACTGCAGATCCGCCTCCATTCCCATCTCTTCCTTCAACCGTCGCCGGGCTGCGCCGAGGGTATCTTCACCCGGGTGCGGGTGACTGCAACAGGTGTTTGTCCACAGTCCGGCCGAATGATACTTATCATTGGCTCGCTGCTGCAACAGCACTTCATCGTTTGCATTCAATATAAAAACAGAAAAAGCTCTGTGCAGCATTGCCTTCTCGTGTGCTTCCATCTTCGGCATCGTCCCTATGGGATTATCATTTTCATCGACCAGTATCACCATAATTAATTGAATTTTGTGGAAACAAAAGCTTTAACAAACAGCCAGATCTTCTCATAGTCTGAGACTCTCACGCGTTTGGTAAGTAAAATGTTTGCCGGGGTTTTCTCTATTTTTCGTGTCAGCGTATAATAATACAAGTAAGCCGTATATACTCCGGCATAAGCGCATTTAGGCAATTGCCTTATCCCTTGCATGGCTACCTTATAGTCTTCTTCAATTTCTTCAAGAATCTCCTTCTTTGTCGATTCATTTAAAGGTTGATTTCTCAAAACGGGGAAATAGATCCGATGCAGCTCCTGGATATCGTGACCGATATCCCGAAGGAAATTTATTTTCTGAAACGCAGACCCCAAGCGCATGGCATAGGGCTTAAGCCGGTCGTATTCCGACTGATTACCATCCACAAATATTTTCAGGCACATGAGTCCCACTACATCGGCCGAGCCATAGATATAATCCTTTATCTCCTTCTCCGAATAACTGCTTCTGAGTAAGTCGCTCCGCATGCTTGAAATAAATGCTTGAATCAAATCATCGTCTATGTTATACCTCTTAACTGTTTGCTGAAATGAGTTCAATATCGGATTCAGACTTATCCCTTCGGCTTTGGCCTTATAGAAGTCCCTTTCGAAATCGTCCAGCAGTTTTGCTTTATCGTACTCATGAAAAGAATCCACAATCTCGTCGGCAAACCTTACAAAACCATACAGGCTGTAAATGGGACCTCTTATCTGAGGATCGAAACAGGTAATGCCCAAAGAGAAGGAGGTGCTGTACCTTTGGGTGACCAGTCGGCTTATGTCGAAAGACAATGTGCTGTATAGTGGATCCATATTCTATTTATTAAAGTATTTACATGCTTCTCCCGCGGCTATTTTACCGGAAATAATAGCCGGAGGAACACCCGGCCCCGGAACCGTAAGTTGTCCGGTATAGAAAAGGTTCTTCACCTGTTTATTGTGTACAGACGGTTTAAGGAAAGCCGTCTGCAACAGGGTATTCGCCAATCCGTAGGCATTACCCTTGTATGCATTGTAGTCGCGCATAAAGTCAGCTCCGGCATACGACTTATAAAATAACACATCCTTTTTAAGCGATTGCCCCGTAATATTCTCCATCCGGTCGATAAGCTGATTGAAATAAAAAGAACGAATCTCTTCGGAATCAGGAATTCCCGGGGCGATAGGAATCAGGAATATACCCGTCTCTTTACCTTCAGGAGCCAGTTGAGGATCCGTTATGCTGGGGAAACTTGTATAGAACAGCGGTTTATCGGGCCAACCGGGACGATCGTATATATTCTCTGCATGAAGCGTGAAGTCGGTATCAAAAAACAAAGTGTGGTGTGCCACCTGATCTATTTTCCGGTCAAAGCCTACATAATACAACAAAGCCGAAGGAGCCATCACTCTTTTTTGCCAATAGGTTTCGCTATAATTGCGGAATGATTCATCCAGAAGATATTCGGTATGATGGTAGTCGGCTCCGGATATGATCAGGTCGGTTGCATGAAAAGTGTCCTTTACCACAACACCGGTTGCTTTATCCTTCTGTACCACAATTTTGTCGACCGGACTTTGTGTCACGATCTCCACCTCCAGACTTTCGGCAACCTGCTTCATAGCATCTGCCAGACGGAACATACCACCTTTAATATGCCAGGTGCCCAGCACCATATCGGCGTAATTCATAAGGCAATAGAACAAAGGAGTATTACTTGGCTTTGCTCCCAGAAAGATTACCGGGAATTCCAGCAATTGCCTTAAATAAGGATGTTTAATATGTTGTTTAACCCGCGTACTGATCGTAGTAAAAAATTGAGAAAGCCGTTTTACAGTATCGGGCATGATAAGTTCGGAAAATGAATTAGCCGGCTTATACAATACTTTATCAACTGCCACCCGGTAATTAAACTCGGCGTCCTGTAAAAAAGAGCGTAAAAACCGACTGCTTCCGGGCTCCAGGGAGTCGAACATAGCATATATCTCCGTTAAATCGGCAGATACAGATAGCGCTTCCTTCTCTGAGAAATAGATCTTATATCCGGGATCCAGCCGAATCAAATCATAATAGTCGGCACTTGTTTTACCGAAATCATTAAAAAATCGTTCTATAAGGTCGGGCATCCAATAGAAAGTAGGTCCCATATCGAATGTAAACCCCTCTTCGGTAAACTGCCTCGCCCGCCCTCCGATCGTATCATTCTTTTCGAAAAGAGTGACCTTGTATCCGTTCTTTGCCATATAGCAAGCTGCGGATAAAGAGGAAAAACCCGAACCAATCAGAGTCACAGTTTTCATAGCGTATTTAATAAGTCAACACTCAAACCTTTAATTTTAGTTTACAAAATTAAAATAATATTTCACAATCCCAAATCTTACGCCATTAAATTATTAACGATACATAAAATTAGCTTTTAAATTCACTGTTAAAATTCAATTTTACGAAAAGTTTGTAACTTGTTTTACCCTTTTCTTGTTATATATATGCAATGCATCACACAGATTCTACCTGTGATTAAACACTATTCATCAAGTGCCTTCGTACAGCCTGTCAGATTTGACAGGCTGTCGCAGGGTACAATGAAGCTTATACTCTATATACTCCGATTAGTAAAATGATTTTCCCCGTTATTATTTAGGCTCATTTGTTCGTTTAAAATAGAATTTTCTATTTACCAGAACAGGTTCGATTAGTTGAAAACGGATAAATTTGGCCATCAGGTTCTCGGCGGCCCTGCGGGGGATGCTTCCCTGTTTACAATATTGATTGAGAGAAATATATTCATTCTGCTCAAGCAGATCAAGCAGAAGTTGCTCCTTCTGGGTAAATTCCACCAAGACGCCCGTGGGACTTCCACTCTGTTGCCACACTTTCAAATGAACGGTCGTTGCCAGGATATTTTCGTCTTTCACGCGTACATAAGCGAGCTCTTTACCGGATTCGTCTTTCGCACAAACAGGTTTCTTATCGGTTTGATCCACGTTGACCAGCAAGACCGAACGACCTTCCACTTTGTATACCTGCATGGAATACTTTACCTCCGGCACACAATACATCTGTGCGGCAGCTTCAATCATATAAATTTCTTCGTCCGAACGAATACCGGCAATGCGGCCGTTATCTTTAACTCCGATAAGCAACCTTCCTCCATCTGTATTGGCAAATGCCGATAAAGTGCGGGCAATCTTTCTTGCATCCGAAATCTCAAATTTAAAATCCTGCTTCTGATGTTCTCCTTCGGCTATCAGAGAATATATATAGTCTGTATCAGTCATTGCTTTCATACGAATAACATTTTAAGATGGAAGGTCCGAAACAGGTAGAAAGTTGTACACATGTTCGTTTCACACCTACAAAAGTAAAGAAAAAAGTAAGATTGTATAAGTGAATAGGAACAAAACACAATGGGCAAAACGGGACAACCCTCTATATTTGCCACAGAATAAACAACTTACAAAAGCACAATAAACGATGATTAAGCACACTTTCTTATCACTTGCCGCAGCACTTGTATGCCTGACTGCCGGCTGCAGCGGAGCAAAAACCAAATCGCCGGAACAACAATTGGCTTATCAAATTACGAATGACACCCTCATGCATAAGGTGGATTCGATGGCCAGAGAGGTTGTAAAAGGAGGTTTCAATGCGGGCGACGGCTATGGCGAGGTCTGGATTCGAGACTACAATACCTTTATCGAGCTGGCCATGGAGGTAATGCCGGACAGTACCATACAGGACAATCTTATCACCTTCTTCCATTTTCAAGGGAAAACGGGTGATATCGTGGATGGATTTATCGACATCAATAAGGCCGATCTCAATAATAAAGGAGGATACAAATACCGGTTATCCGATACGGAACCCCGCTATGCCGCACATAAGAATACGGTGGAGACAGATCACGAGGCATCCCTGGTGCAGGCTGTTTGGCGCTACGTGAATAAAAGCGGTAACAAATCGTTTTTGCAAAAGCAGATTAATGGCCAGACGGTAGAGAAACGTTTGGAGATGGCCCTGGAGTTTTTAATGAACGAGCGACTGGACAAAACATACGGTTTGATTTGGGGTGCAACCACAGCAGATTGGGGAGACGTACAGCCGGAGCATCCCTGGGGAGTGGAGCTGGACGAGAACTCACATCTTGCAATAGACATTTACGACAATGCCTTTTTTATCATTGCGTTGAATCACTTTATTGAGCTGACCGACCGTCACGAAGCTAAAGAGCGCTGGGCAAAGGTTCGCGATGATATTAAGGTAAATACGCGCAAATATCTATGGGACGAAGCGAAACAGAAGTTTATTCCACACATTTACTTAAAAGACTCGCCGTTTCCATCCGATTTCGATGAGAATTCAATTTATTACCACGGCGGAACAGCCATGGCGATAGAAGCCGGATTGCTTTCAAAAGAGGAAATTGCTGCAGCCAATACAACCATGGTGGCCAATGTAAAGGCATCGGGTGCTCCAACAATCGGACTAACACTCTATCCTCCCTACCCCGAAGGATTCTTCCAAAACAAGGGAATGTATCCCTATGGCTATCAGAACGGGGGCGACTGGACCTGGTTTGGTGCCCGTATGATACAGCAACTGATACGGAACGGATTTGTTGAGGAAGCCTACAAAGAGGCACTTCCCATGTTTGAGCGTGTTGTCAAAAACAACGGTTTTTACGAATGGTATGCAGTGGACGGCAAACCTTCGGGATCGGGTACCTTCCGCGGTGAAGCAGGTGTATTGTTTAAAGTTATTGAAGAATTCAGAACCTGGGCTTCAATACAGAACGGGAATGTAAACTCTAAAGATAAATAACGGCAAAGCATCCTATTGAAATCATGAATATAATTACAAAGAAACGGATTGGATTGCTACTGTTATCCTTTTGCATTGCGCATATTGGGATCGGATCAATCCAGGCACAGACTCTGTCTCAAAGAATTCTTGCAGACAAATCACTTGTTAAAGTAGACAGTATGGCCAAAGCTACTTTACAGAGTGGATTTAATGCAGGCAGTGGATATTCCCAGATATGGGCAAGAGATATGAATACTTTTATCGAAACGGCCTGCGATGTAAGCGATCCAAAAAATCTTCGGGAAGCGATATTGTTATTCTTCGCTCTTCAGCAGCCGAACAATGAAATGATTGACGGGTATGTATTGAAAAAAGATTTCACGTGGTATGACAATACCCCTTACTACTCCGATGCTGCACCTCAGCATGTCGCATTTAAGAATACGGTTGAGACAGATCAGGAGACATCGTTGATTCAAATCGTTGGAAAATATATTTCTAAAACGGGCGATCGGAGTATTCTAAGTGAAAACGTAGCAGGAAAAACGGTACTTCAACGGATGGACCTGATGATAGATTATCTGATGAATGAAAAGTATAGTAATAAATATGGACTTATATATGGGGCAATGACTGCCGACTGGGGAGATGTTCAGCCCAACGACGACTTTGGTTGCGACATTAATGAGCTTTCCACCCTGGCAATCGATGTTTACGACAATGCAATGCTGGTTATTGCACTAGACTATTTAAAAGACATGACATCCGATTCCGATAAACAATCTTACTACAGGAAACTACGTAAAAGTATTGTAGGAAATATCAGAAAACATTTATGGGACAATAAGAGAAAAAAATTCATTCCTCATATTTATCTCGACAAATCTCCCATTCCTGAAGGGTTTAATGAAAATGAGATTCATTATCACGGGGGAACCGCAATTGCCATAGAAGCCGGAATACTCACTAAGAAGGAAATTCAAATCGTTAATAAGCAAATGCTGGAAAATGTTCGGAGATCCGGAATGCCCAGTATTGGGCTGACCTTATATCCGGCATACCCTGATAATTTTTTTCGGGGAGGAATGAGTAAAGCGTGGATATATCAGAATGGCGGTGACTGGGCCTGGTTTGGCGGGAGGATGATCCAACAATTGATTCTCAACGGATTTGTTGAGGAAGCATACCAGGAAATAAATCCGATGATAAATCGGGTTATTAAAAACAACGGCTTTTATGAGTGGTATGGTATGGGAAATATACCCAGTGGTTCCGGTAATTTTAAAGGATCGGCCGGGGTACTGGCAAAAGCCATACATTTACTTCACGATTGGGCCGAAAAGAATAACAGGTAAGCAATGTTCCAGCCAAAGCTGTCAGCTCCACTTCCCGATGTAGGCATTCATGTTGTATTTTCGGTATAATCCGGCTTCATTCATATACCGTACCATACCGAATACCGGCCTTTCCTGCCAGGGGCGATCGTGCAGGCCAAAGCACCATCCTATCCCGGTAAAAGAATTGGCGTCGCGACCATCCAAAAAGTAACGGTTGTTCAGATAGCTCATACGATGATAGGCCTCTTGGGGAGTGGCCGACCATTCAATCAGTTTCTTCCCCCAATACATACGCATGGTGTTTTCCATAAAGCCGGTCTGTATCATTTCTCTCATAGCGGCATTCCAGGAAGCATCATGCGTTGCAGCCTCTTCCAATCGTTTGAGGTTGTAAAGAAACGGACGCTTGTCCGGTTCATGTAGCTCCAGACTTTTACGACTCCATTCGGGTAATGAATTATAGGAATCGTAGTTCTTTGTAAACCAGATGTAATTATGAGCCAGCTCCCTGCGAACCACCAATTGTTCTATAAACGGAGCCGACTCCGGATATTTCTCTACTGCCTTCCATATCTCCACGGGCGATATAAAGCCGAAGTGCAAATAAGCACTCAACCTTGACGTGGCAACCAACGACGGATCGTTCCGGTCATTATCGTACGAGGCAAGTTTATCCTTAACAAAAACATCCAACAATCGGTTCGCCTCTTGCTCTCCCCCCTTCATTGCAACAGGATTCAACCACGCATCACTTCGCAGCTTCTCAAGTGTACTGGTCAGAATCCTTTCATTTAGTGCGGACAGTTCCGGTGATGCCTCTTTACGGCACGTCAAGACAGGTATCTCATCCTCCAGCTCTGAAGTGAAGTAAGGTAGTTTATCCGTAATTTTAGGACGCAATGTCCTTGCCGCCCACTCCCCTTTATGAGAAGCAGATTCGACAGGCACGATCAGATTATCCTCCACCTCAATCACCTTACAGGGCGCATGTTCGCCAAGCCATCCCGACCAATCGCGCTGGATACGCAGGTACCCTTTGTCGGTAACAACACAGGCAGCATTTGAAAGAGGCTCCAGGAAAGCCTCTTCCAACGTACCCGTTCTTATTTCAAATTCACAACCCAGAAGTGATACTCCGGAAGCAAAATCTTTTAATCCCTGAATAAGAAAGTCGAAATGACGGAAGTTTGCCTCCGGAAAGGAAGCATCCAGCCGAAACACGACCTTCAGGGGCAAGTTCAATTCGTTTGCCAAACGGATTGCATGAAACAATGCCTGATTATTTGTTATCCGGACCGAAGCCTGCATACGGTAAAGCACATACCTGCCCGGCAGATAAGTCCGGTTGTTCAACTCATGAATCCGTTCTTTTCTCATATCTTACTTGCAGCTTATCAATATTTCGCGGGCAACCTGGGCTGTAACGTCACGGTCTTCGCCAAAGGCAACATTCCGTTCAGTAAACCGTCGTGTAATCTCGTCTATGGTCGTATCACCGATATTCTCCTCACTCAACCGGGTATGCAGCCCGAGGCTACGGAAGAAATCTTCTGTTTTTTTGATAGCCAGGGCAACCCTTTCTTCGGTAGTTCCGCTGGTTATACCCCAGATACGTTCGCCATATTGAAGAAGCTTACCCTGTTTCTTAGCCGCCAGCACACGTAATGTTCCGGGTAAAACAATCACCAATGTAGCACCGTGGGTAAGACCGTGCAATGCCGTAAGTTCGTGACCTATCATATGGGTAGCCCAGTCGTTGTTAACTCCCATCGAGATAAAACCATTCAACGCCATGGTTGCACACAACATAAAGTCGGCCATCAGGTCGTAATTCGTCTTATTTTCCTTAATCTTTGGGGCAATCTCAATCAGAGAGGCAAGAATACTCTCGGCCCAGCGATCCATCAGACGCGACTGTCCTGGCGAAGTCATATACTGTTCCATTACGTGCACAAATGTATCTGCAATACCACATGCAATCTGGAAATCGGGTAATGTAAACGTAACCTTCGGATCCAGGATTGAAAATACAGGATAATTACTGTAAAACGGATACTTTTCATGGGTTTCAATCCTTGAAATAACCGCCCCGCTGTTCATCTCGGAACCAGTAGCCGGCAATGTAAGCACCGTCCCCATGGGCACGGATTCCGGATAATACCCTTTTTTAACAAGATCCCAGGCATCTCCGTCGTACAACAATCCCGAAGAGATCAGTTTCGTTCCGTCCAATACCGATCCACCACCAACGGCGAGCAAGAAATCAATCTGTTTCTCTTTACCCAATGCGATGGCTTTACGCAGGGTTTCGATCGTTGGATTCGCTTCAATACCCCAGAATTCGGTAACAATCCGACCTTCCAATGCCTTGATTACCTGATCGTACACACCATTCTTTTTCACGCTGCCACCACCAAAGGTTACCATAATCTTCTTTCCGGCAGGTATTTCCTTTGATAAAGAGGCAATCATTCCATCGCCAAAGATCAGGCGGGTAGGATTCTGAAAACTAAAATTATTCATATGCTTCGATTATATATTGTTTTTAATTGTGCAATATCGCATCCAATTTTTCCTTCAATGCAGAACAACGGATTGGCTTTACAAGGTAATCATTGAACCCATTATTCACTATCTCACGAATATTCTCTTCAAAGGCATAGGCAGTTACAGCAATCACAGGAAAATCGGGAGAAAGATCCCGTATAACCTTCAATGCCTCTATCCCATCCATTTCGGGCATTTTGATATCCATAAGAACCAATGCCGGATGTTTCTCCTTAAAAAGGGCAACCGCCTCCAATCCATTTTTTGCATGCACCAACTCATATTCTTTGCGCAACATCGCCTCGATAAGTTTGTAATTGGGAAGCGTATCTTCAGCCACCAGCAATATCGGTTTATCAGAAAGCACATCCTTTTTAACAGCAACCGGATTGGTTGCTTTTCGTTTAGCAGAAGATGTTTTGCTCACTTTATACGGAATGCTGAAACGAAAAACAGAACCCACACCCTCTTCAGATTCCGCTTGAATGGTCCCTCCCAATCTTTCCACAATCGTTTTGGATATAAACAAACCCAATCCGGAGCCCTGAGCCACACTGTTCAGTTTCTTAAACCGTCCGAAAAGCTGGGATTGTTTATCTTTGGGTATCCCCATTCCCGTATCCTGAACAAAGAATTCCAACATTCCGTCCCGAAGTATATAACCGATTGTAATCTTACCTTGTTCAGTAAACTTAGCGGCATTGGACAACAAATTAACAATCACCTGCATCAATCGGTTCCTTTCCGAATAGACCGTACAATCAGGCAATCCCAATTCAAGACAAACCTCAATATCCTTATCTTTCAATCTTAACTTCAGATCGGCAGTCAACTCCCTCAGAATGGCATTTACATCCACATCCGAATAGATAAAGTCAAGTCTATTGGATTCAATCTTCGAAATATCGATTATATCATTGATAAGCTGAAGCAACAGGTTATTGCTGCTATGGATGATGGAGGCATACTCCTTTTTCTCTTCGGCATCATCAGTTTCGGCCAAAAGTTCGGAAAAACCAATAATAGAGTTCAGGGGAGTACGTATTTCGTGACTCATATTTGCCAGGAAAGCCGACTTCAAACGGTCGTTGTTTTCGGCATATTTCTTATCCTCATCCGATTGCTGTTTCTGATTATACAATTCTGTACAGATAGCAATGATGTTGGCCAAAGACAGCAGCCAAAGATAATCTTCGTTGGTCCACTTACGGGGTACACACACCAGATCAATTCCCATATAGCCGATCATACGTTTGCCCGAATACATGGGAGCCGCCATCATGGAACAGATATCCTGACTCTCAAGCATGGTCCGTTCCACTTCTCCTTGTACAGGAATATCATCCAGCGAGTTCAATATTACCGGTCTGCCGGAGGTCAGTTCTTCATACAGCCACCTTGTATCTTTTGTCGGGATGTTCTGCAGCCAGTTTTTCTCGGACGAGATCCCTTGGGCTACCACCTCGTGGGTACAACTCTGCAAGGAAGCATCCTCATTAAATTGAAAAATATATACGCGGCTTCCGTTAAAGTTATTAAGCACCTTCCTCATAATATCTTCCGTAACAGCCAACGGATCATGCTTTGTCAGAAAATTCTGCAAAGAAACCGAAAGGGAATTCAGCTGATTTATAAGACTGTTCATTTTATTCTCCAACTTCAACACCCTGTGTTCCGCATCCCTTTTATCAATAAGCTGAAGGTATCCGAAACATTTTACACTACCATCCTCCAAAACAGTCCGTCTTATCAGTCCGGTCCGGATCAATCTCCCCTTGAGACCCGCAGCCACATATTTATTAAAATAAGTGGGAGGTAATAACAACTCATGAATTTCATCGTTGAGAAGCGAGGCTATCAAATTCTGAAACAACACAATGTAATCGTCGTTAAAATAAGCCGAAAGTTCCCTGAAAGTGATATACGGACTCTTCATCCGGAATATCTTACACAGCAACTCCGAAAAATAACAAGATTTACCGGTAAGATTGGCCTCCCAATAACCGGCATTGAGTACAGCAAGCAAATCATTAAGTCTATTTTCTTCTTCTATTTCAGACATAGTAAGGTATATATGAGGTGTATCAAATTGAGTTTTCACAAAGATAAGAAAATCAAAACAACCATCAATAATAGAGAAAACATTTCGATTTCTTATCCTTTCTGTTTCGGTTCTATAAATTCGGCATAGAATGCCTCAACAGTTTTCTTTATTTTTTCGGGCAGATAACTTAGCGTTTTTATTTTTATGCGCAACGGCAAACCGTAAAAAGCCTCGGCCACTCCCCCTGCTATACAGGCCAGTGTATCGGAATCTCCACCCAGGGATACAGCCAGACGAACCGCATCTTCATAATCTGAACTTTCCAGAAAAGCCACCAATGCCTCCGGAACAGTATGCTGGCAGGTTTCGTTAAACTGGTAATCCATACGTAATTGCCCGCAAGAATGATTCAAATCGTATCCAAAGGATGATTCAATATAATATTTAATTTCTTGCTTCGCACGCCCCGTCCTCGCCAGGTATATAGCTGCTGCCACAGCCTGGGCACCCTTAATACCCTCGGGATGATTGTGGGTGATGCAGGCCGACTCGGTAGCCATGTTTATAGTTTCGCTTAAGGAATCAAAGCACCAGCCGACGGGAGATACCCTCATGGCCGATCCATTTCCGAAACTATAATACGGTTCGGGAACTTCGTCCCATATCCACCGAAAGAAACTTGCACCGTAAGCACCTGTAGGATAAGGAAAACGGCGGCACCATCTTTGCATAACAGAAGCCAGACTAACCGGTCCTTCCCTCCTTCTGATCAACCAATCGGCCACAGCAACAGTACATATAGTATCGTCTGTATAATCACAACCTTTTTCAAATAACTCGAAATCAGTTCCCTTGTGATTATTAAATTCAAACCGCGACCCCACGATATCGCCTGTAATTGCTCCTATCATGACTAATCAAACTTAATCCATTGATGCTAAATATATTCAAACCTATACCTATATAAACAATTCATAAAAGAAAATAATGAAAAAAAGAGAGATAAAATTTAGTTTAGCGAAGGTATTTTTGCATTATTTCACTATAATTGGGCGGTATCGGCAGCAACATGTTCCCTGGTGAAGCATTCGGAAAGAAGAAAAATCCTTATTTTTGTAAGGTATACGGACAGACCATTTATATCCGTATCAATCTATATGGACGAAAGTGTAATTGACAAGCTTAAAATTCTGGCAGAATCAGCCAAGTACGATGTATCCTGCTCTTCAAGCGGCACCACCCGTTCCAACCAGAAAGGGGGGATAGGGAATGCGGCCGGATGGGGTATATGCCATAGTTTTGCCGAAGACGGCCGATGTATTTCCCTGCTTAAGATTATGCTTACGAACCATTGCATCTACGATTGTGCCTACTGCATCAACCGGAGAAGCAACGACTTGAAGCGGGCTACTTTCTCCGTAACCGAACTGGTAAACCTCACCATCGAATTCTACCGGCGTAATTACATCGAAGGGCTTTTTCTAAGCTCCGGAGTGGTGCGCAATCCCGATTATACTATGGAGCGGCTGGTCCGTGTGGCAAAAGATCTCAGGTTGGTTCATCGCTTTAACGGCTACATCCACCTGAAGAGTATCCCCGGGGCCAGCAGGGAACTGGTAAACGAGGCCGGCCTGTATGCCGACCGCCTCAGCGTAAATATAGAAATACCCAACGAGAAGAGTCTGCAGTTACTTGCTCCGGAAAAGGACTTCCAGAGTGTATTCAAACCCATGAGCTATATCCAGCAAGGAGTTTTAGAAAGCGCCGAAGAGCGTAAAAAGTACAGATACGCCCCCCGTTTTGCTCCGGCCGGACAAAGCACCCAGATGATTGTAGGAGCTACTGCCGAAACCGACAAAGACATCCTGCAACTTTCATCGGCCTTATACCAGCGTCCGTCCATGAAAAGGGTCTATTATTCTGGCTACATTCCCGTAAATACCTACGATAACCGCTTGCCTGTACTTAAACAGGCACCCCTTGTACGCGAGAACCGGTTGTATCAGGCGGACTGGTTGCTTCGGTTCTATCAATTCAAGGTAGACGAGATTGTAAATGACGCCTATCCGGATCTGGACCTGGAAGTAGACCCCAAGTTATCCTGGGCATTGCGCAATCCACAGGCCTTTCCGGTAGATATCAACCGGGCCGACTATGAAATGTTGCTTCGGGTACCCGGTATTGGTGTAAAATCGGCTAAACTTATTCTGGTATCCCGCAGGTATGGCCGACTAGGAGCTTCGCAACTCAAGAAAATGGGTATCGTAATGAAAAAGGCACAGTATTTCATTACCTGCAACGAACTACCTGTACGAACCATCAACGAGCTGTCGCCCCTTTCGGTACGCAGTTTATTATCCCGGAAACCCGGCAGGAAGGCAGACGACCGTCAGCAAGTGATCCAGTTCGAAGAGTAAGTTATGGTAGTCTACGTTTACGATAAAACATTCGACGGTCTGCTTACCGCTGTATTCGATGCCTTTGCCCGCAAATCGTTTCCCGACTTATTGCTGGCTGAAGGTGAAGCTCTTCCATTGTTTTGCGATGAAGTTGTGACCATCTGCACAGATGATGCGAAGGTAGAGCGGGTATGGAAGGGATTACAAAAGAAACTTTCGGCCACTGCCCTTCATTGCCTCACCGTTTGCTGGCTTTCCGAATTACCGGACGTGGACCTCCTTTTGTTTCGTTACATAAAAAAAGCATTTAACTCCCCGTCGTCTATCGAACTGAACTTTGGCGACCCCGATGTATTGGAAGTATCCAAGGTATGGCGAAAAGTAAGTCATGAGAAACACCGGATGATCGAATTTATTCGATTCCAGAAAGCAGAAGACGGCACCTTTTTCGGAGCTATGGAACCGCTGTATAATGTACTTCCGCTGGTTGTTGGCCACTTTAAAGACCGTTTTGCCGATCAGAAGTGGCTTATCTACGATTTGAAGCGTGCCTACGGTTGCTACTACGACCTTCAGGAAGTTAGGGAAGTACGTTTCGACAGGATGGAAGAGCATCTTCTTTCGGGAATTCTGAACGATAAATTAATGGCCGAAGATGAAAAACTTTTTCAGAATCTTTGGAAAGCCTATTTTAAAGCCATCGCCATAAAGGAACGGATCAATCCAAAGCTTCACAAGCAGCATATGCCTGTAAGATTCTGGAAATACCTGACCGAAAAGCAAGGATAAAATAGTAACTTTGCATAAATCCCAACCGAATAATCATGCTAAAAGATAAAACAGCCCTATTGCTCGTAAACGTTGGTACCCCCAACAACCCATCCGTACAAGCTGTGCGCCGCTACCTGTTTCAATTTCTGAACGATCCGCGGGTGATAGATCTGCCCTGGCTGGCAAGAAAGATACTGGTCAACCTCATCATCGTGCCCTTTCGTGCACCCAAATCTGCTAAACTCTATCAAAGATTGTGGACCGACGAAGGATCTCCGTTGCTGACCAATACCCTCAGACTGCAGGAAAAACTACAAAAAAGTCTGGATAGCCAAGCCGATGTGTTTGTGGGCATGCGATATCAGGAGCCCTCTATCCGCAAGGCTGCCGCAAGCATTAAAGAAGGAGGTTACACCCGGTTAATCGTACTGCCGATGTTTCCTCAATATGCCTCATCAACCAGTGGTACAGCCTCGCAAGCCGTAATGGAAGAGATCGGAAAATGGAACACCATACCGCACGTGCATTTTATCAATCAGTTTTACAACCACCCGGCCTTTGTGGACGCATTTTCTCAACGTATTGCCGCATACCAGCCAAATACGTACGACTTTGTACTATTCAGCTACCACGGACTGCCAAACAATCACAATGATAAAAGTCACCCGGGCATCCCTTCCGCCCAATGTGAATGCGAGAAGGCAATGCCTCCACACGGACAATTCTGTTACAAGGCAGCCTGCTACGAAACCACCCGTCTGCTTGTTGAAAAACTAAACCTGCAGGGCGACAAGTTTACCACTGCTTTTCAGTCACGTCTTTCCAATAACTGGATGCAGCCTTTTACCGATAAAACATTGAACATGCTTGCCCAAAAAGGAATAAAACGTCTGCTTGTGGTAGCTCCCTCATTTACGGCCGACTGTCTTGAAACAACCGACGAGATTGGACACGAATACAAAAAAGAATTCATGGCTGCCGGCGGAGAACAGCTCACTTTGGTGGAGAGTCTGAATGACTCCGATCCTTGGGTGGATGCACTTAAGCAAATTCTGGCATCCCACCTTTAAACATCCATTTAATAACTGCCTACTATTTAACGGCTAGCAACTCTACTTCAAAAATAAGGGTAGAATAGGGTTTGATAATTGGATCCGGCATGGATCCATACCCCAGTTCGCAGGGAATATAAAGTATCCAGCGAGAACCGGCAGGCATCACTTTAAGAGCCTCCTGCCAACCCTTTATCACCTCATTTACACGGAAAGATTCCGGTCTGTTTCTTTTAAAAGAGTTATCAAACTCCTTACCGTTAATTAAGGTACCCTTATAATGTACCTGCACCATGCTTTTGGCGGTAGGGATTGTTCCTTTACCCTTTACCAACACTTTATATTGTACCCCGCAAGGCAGCACCTCGACACCTTCCTCCTTCAGATTCTCTTTCAGAAACAGGATATTCGCCTCTTTATATTCCTTATATTTTAAACTCATAGATAAATTATGATTAATGATTGCAAGTATGCCCCTCCGCATGTGCATCGCAAGTATGACCACCATCCTTCAAGTCGCCATCCAGATACCGGGTAACCAATTCGGTTACATCACCTGTACAATTGCGGACAACAGAAATTCCATGCGTATTCAGTTTTTGGATAGCGCCATCGCCTATACCTCCGGCAATCATTAGCTTAACCCCCTCCTGCTCAAACACCTCGGCGATATTCGACTTACATCCACAACCTTGTGGTGAACCCATCTTTGTTACAGAGACAACCTGATTAGACGAAATCTCATAAATCTGATAAAAAGCACAATGTCCAAAGTGCGCATCTATCTGGTTATTATCCTTTACCGGCACTGCTATTTTCATATTTGCTACGTTTAAATAATACTATAGAATTGTTCCTCCACAGATAAATGAAGGTCTTTTATGGCAGCAAAGATAAAAATAGTTTTGAACACTTGTTCATATTGCCTATATAAAAACATTCCCCGTCGTATCAATATACAACGGGGAACATCTTTATTAATGCTAATCTAAATATCAATTAAACAGGTATTTATTTAGAATCTGTAGCCGAAACTCAAACCGTAGGTCCGGTTCTTAAATCTTGCTTGAGTTGATTTTAGGCCAAAATCACTGGAGAGACCGATAGAATATTTGTCATTGTATTCCAAAGCTGCTCCGGCAGCAAGACCGGTATCAAATTTTTCTACTCCGGCAGAAAATGAATCCACCTTATCCTTTCTCTTTGATCCATCCAGTAGTGTATTCGTATTTTTGAACTTCCCAGTAATGCCGTAAGCAATATACCCTCCGCCACTGAATATAAGTTTTAATTTCTCTGAAACATTAAATCTGTAAGTCAGCAGCAGAGGTAATTCAACATATACTTTATTGTCTGTAATATCGTACGACTTCAGCTTCTCTGAGTTTTCCATAAAAGGAGGGAAATAATAATCTCCTTTATCTTTATAGCCCTTAGATATTAGTAAGAGTGAAGGTTGAACCCCCCAATGGTCATTGAAATAATAATCCATTCCAACACCAACCTGATATCCAGGTTTGAAATCCACATCCCCAAAGTTAATAATATTGCTGATATTTATTCCGGCTTTTGCATTCCATGATATTTGGCTATATCCGGACAAACAAACCAAAAGCAATAGCAAAGTAGTAATTAATTTCTTTTTCATGGCATAATGTTAAGATAATTATTAGTTATTAATTAGTATAAAAATACAATTCAATAAGAATTATATAACTAGATAAACGTCGAGAGTATAAGAATCTATTTCACTGCAAAGATATTTAATACACATTAATTATCATTGATTTTTTAATTAAATAAATAAAGTATATTATAATTAATATTAATTTGTAAGTAAAAAGTAATACAAAAAAAGATTGCAAGATCCTGGATGGATGATCCATTTTCTTGCAATCTTACTTATATATTCAAACGAACAGGGATATTCGTTAATGAGTCTTTTCAACAGAAAAACTACTTTTTTAATCCTTAATTATGGTTCGTAATTTAGAATCTGTAGCCAAAAGTCAGACCGTAAGTCCGGTTCTTAAACGTTGACTGGGTAGATTGTAGTCCGAAATCACTGCTTATGCCGATAGAATATTTCTCCTTATATTCTAAAGAGGCTCCGGCAGCAAGACCTGTATCAAATTTTTCTACACCTTCAGAAAATGAGTCCATCTTTTCCTTTCTTGTAGATCCATCCAATAGAGTTGCAGTATTTTTTGTCTTTCCGGCAATTCCATAACCAACATAGCCACCTCCACTAAATATAAGTTTATATTTCCCTGAAACATTAAATCTGTAAGTCAACAACAGGGGTAATTCAACATATACTTTATTGTCAGTAATATCATACGATTTCAGCTGCTCGGATTTATTCATAAAGGGAGGATAATCTCCTTTAATTTTATAGCCTTTTGATATCAGCATGAGTGAAGGTTGAATTCCCCAATGGTTATTGAAATAATAGTCCATTCCAACACCAAACTGGTAACCGGGCTTAAAGTCCACGTTGCCAGAGTTAATAGTATTGCTAATATTTACTCCGGCTTTTGCATTCCATGATATTTGGCTATATCCGGACAAACAAACTAAAAGCAATAGTAGAGTAGTAATTAATTTCTTTTTCATGGTACAATGTTAAGATAATTATTAATTGGCATTAAATACTTATACAATTCGACATTAAATCACATGTTGCTGCAAATATATACAATACAAATTAATTATCATTAATTATTTCGTATATTTGGAACTATCAAATTACTATAACCAACTAACTAAAAATATGGATAAGTATAAAACAAAATTATTTGTTAATCTAAGCGCAGTAAAAGTTTTATTATTTTTTCTCTTTATTTCTATCTGTTTTAGTTGTTTGAAAGAAGATGACTTAAAACAAAATGGACGTGTGAACATTTCATTTACTAATAAACATCCAGATATTATACTTTCGGTCTATTCCATTGATAATGAAATCACTCCGATATACGAAGTGACTATGGATAACAGAGTTGATATCGAAATTCCATTAAATGTAGGGAATTATATTCTAAAACCCTATTCAAGTTCAGCATTTTACGGAAAAACTGGATTTCAAATTATGAAGGATAATACTACTTACATCGAATTTGACAAAAATAATATTGGGATAGTTCGGTTTTCAAATTAGAATGTAGGTATCTGGCAAATTGCATTTAAAGCTTTACTATTAATTGGGAATGTTTTATAATAATTAAGGTTGCAAGATTCTGGATGTGTATTAACATCTTTCTTGCAACCTTACTTTATATCATAGCTATCAAAATTAAGGCACCTTATTTAGAACTTATAGCCAATTCCGATTATAAGACTTCGGCTTTTTAAGGCATTGCCCATTTTTCCATAACCATTCCACACTTTATTGAATCCAAAATCATATGCTCCATGGCATATAATATTACCGGCTTCTATATTTAATCCGGAACGTACTCCATAATCCCAACGTTCGAAGGCTGTTACAGTCGTTTGCGCCCAATCATTAAACTTTTCGTCTTTAAATGGATTCCAGCTGTTATCTGCAAACCGAAATACCTCTTCTGCTTCAAAATTTATGGATTTAATCTCACTATGACCATGTAAACCATACGAAACAAAAATACCTACATTAGGAATTAGTCTGATATTGTTCCCAATAGGAATTTTATATCCTAAAGATAGTGGAAGTTCCAGATATGATAGTTGGACATCGAACATTTTCAACTGCTGAGAATAGTTCAAGTCGCTCCACAATCCGTTAACACCTTTAACCACATATCCCAGTCCGCTTAAAAGAGTTAAGTCTTCATTTAACTCGTAATTACATAGCACACCAATCTGTATACCTGTTTTACTTTTAGCAAAATTTTCAGAAAGGGTTGATGAAGTTATAGATGCATTAACTCCAAACGAAACTTGGCCGTGGCATAAAATACTAAAGAAACATCCTAAAATTACACATAATATACCTTTTCTCATTGTTAGATGATTTAGTGTTTAGTGATCAACATCTTACATAATCCTTATGTTAGCAAAGAACGAGTTTTTTATATTATAGCGCAAACTTATTCAGTTATTATTAATTAATAAAACACAAATATAGCTAATTAATAATTCAACAAATTCCGACTAATAACAAAGTTTTTTGAAGCTAAATAGGCAAACTAACATCATAAAAGATAAAAACAAATTACTACATCCCATTTTGGGGAATAAAAAAGGGTAGTCAAAATCTTGACTTACCCTTTTTGTTATTACGAGAAGGAAATATAGCGTCCTTCTTTATTATCTACGTTTTACTTGGGTACGTCCTGATTCCGTAGAAGTTTTGCTTTCGGTGCTTTTCGTTTCTGTATTACTACGAGAACTGTTGCTTACACTGCTACGTGAACTACGGCTACTGTTGTTTGATTCGCTACGGGTAACGTTCTGTTCTTCTTTCCTCATCTGACGTTCCACCTTTACAGGCTGACCAATCTGACGTCCGTAATAATTGGTACGTTGCGAATCCTTAACAGCTTCCGAAGCATTGTTCTGTCTGTTCTGATTCTCATTAGATCTGTTTACAGAACCTGAACGATCATTGTTATCGCTCCGGTTGTTTGTGTTGGAACGATTCGTTTCGCTTGCACCTCCTACATTGGAACGATCCGTCCCATTGTTACGTTCAATTGTATTGTTACCACTTCTGCTTGAGCGATTGGGCGTTGTTGAACGGTCGTTTACATTTCCGGACGGACGTGGATTTGTTGCATTACCATTGCCGTTCCGATTGTCTTGCTGACGATTCACATTCGAATTGGAATTGCCGTCCGATCTGGAAGATCTTGCAGGCTGAGTAGGTTTAATCTGTCGGGCCTTATCCTCTTTCGAGTATTTAAACTCCCGGCCGTTACGAATACTTTCGTCGTTCCAATCGCGGGCACGACTACGTTCGTTGTTCTTCCAGTAAAACGCACTTCGCGTATTTTCGTTATATCCTCTTACGTAAGGAATATTACTTCTGTCGTAATAGTCACGATAGTAATAACGTGGGTAGTTGGACACATAATATTGATGATGTCTCCAAGGCTCATACACCTTTACATTCAGGGCAATGGAATAACAATCACGCAGGTTATATCCGGCGTACATTCCCGGCAGCATTCGTGAGTAACGCCAATAACCATTATCAAGGTAAATAAACACTCGTTCACCCAGATCGTAATAAACCTCGATATCGGGAATATAATAATATCTTACGCCACTATAATAAGGAGGCGCCCAGTCCGGATTAACATAAACCACCTGTTCGTCTGATATATAATTTGGCGACATACATGCTGTAAATCCTGATACAATAAATGTAATTACAGCGATTATTGCAATTGTCTTAAACTTTTTCATATCTCTTTTGTATTATGTGAGTAAAAGAAATAAATCATATTGTTCTTATACATATATAGATGTTCGAAACCTTAAAAAGTAAACTGGCAGCGAAGATAATTAAAAAGAATTAACACTATGCCTCATTATACCTAAAAGATAAGAAGTAATATCCCTATCTTTGCCGCTCATTTTAAAAATAGAATTATGAGTGAAATTTCCAACTGTCCGAAGTGCAACATGGACAACACCTATTTTGATGGCACAACCAATGTTTGTCCGGATTGTAGTTATGAATGGTCTGAAAATGAAGTACAGGAACACGTTGAAGTTGCAAAAGACAGCAACGGCGCCCTTTTGGAGGATGGCGACTCGGTTACGGTTATCAAAGATTTAAAAGTAAAAGGTTCGTCCATGGTTATCAAGCGTGGAACCAAAGTGAAAAGCATACGACTTACAGAAAATCCGGAAGAAGTAGATTGCAAGATCGACGGAAGCAGCATTGTTCTTAAGACTTGCTTTCTAAAGAAATGATGCATCACAATCCGGGTGAACGAATAAGCTTGATACCGGATATTCCAGCTAACAGCTGGATATAAAATAAAAGCCCCGGGGTGTACTAAATACACTTCGGGGCTTCTTTATTTTGAGAACAATGACTCCATCATATGCCTTAATGCTGCTCCGGGAGAGTAGAGTAACATCCGGGGACCTGCATAACGCATCACCTGTTTCATCTTTTCGCGCATTTGCGGCTTGTAACAATGTACCGTACACTGTTTACAAGCCGTTTTATTTTCGCCGAATGGGCATCGGTCCAACCTGGCAAAGGCATATTCCATCAAGGCTTTGCATGAATCGCAAAGCTCTTGGTTCTTTTCCTTTTTACGGCAATACAGCCGTATCATCAACTCGGCCGTCCTCTTTTCTCTTTCTATTTTGGGAGAAGACATTTTATTTATTCCGGTCCAGATTCATTACCTTTAGTACAAATATACTGCTGGGTACTTCGAAGGCATCCTTTATACATTGGGTTACGGCCGACATGGTTTGGTCGAATTCTCCAAAAATATGGGTGGACATACTGTTCGGTTTTACAGTAATAGCCGGATTAGCTTCCAATGCTGCAATAAATTTCTTGATGGTAGGTTTATAATCTTCCAAAAGGGGGTAATAGCTTATTTCAATTGATACTTTCATATTCGTTTCTATTTTGCTTGGTTGTTGAAATCCAAAATTACAAAAACATTCGCTTTAACCGGCCGTTTTTTGTTATTTTATAAAATTATCTTTGGATGATTACCTTTTGAATAGAAGTCTTTAAGCAGAATTTTTCAGAGGTAGAGTTAACGATTTGGCAACCGTGCGTATGTGTTCGTTTTACGTTGCATTACCTTAAATAACTTAATTCAAATCTACACAAATTCTTTCAAGCCCAAAACAAATTCTTCTTCTTTTTAATCTATTAAAAATCTTCCCCATTAAGGGAAGAAATTTACAGAAATTCGTTGGGCTTGGCATTGTCGTTTTATTACCGGAATGCACCTTTATTTATCAGAAGTAAAATATAGCATTACAGCTAATTATGAGAAAAATCAAACATTAAATGTTTAATAGACGAGAAATTGTTATGAGAAGAAATATAATAAGGTTCGAAGTTTATTTGTTCTAAAGATTGCAACTGTAGAATTTCTGATTTTCTATTCAAATTACACAAACATGTATTTATCATAGAAACTATATTTTCTGTTTTCCCCTGAAGAATATATCCAACCAAACATCCATCAGACGGATATCGCCCCGATAAATAATTATCAACACCTGTTTCTATATAGCGTATATGAAGCTTGTTTGCCGGAATTTTGGATTTTCGGTTTGATTTATATGAATCAATTTCAATCAAATTCTTTGCTTCTACAAAATAAGTGAGTTTGGAATTATTACTCCAACCGCATAATCTAAAGTCAATTCTTGGGGCAGTCTTTGCTGATTTTGCCTTTTTAAGAACGTTATCCTTGTAAAGGCGATATTCAGGTGTTATATCAATTTTCCAATTAATAGCAAGTTGGCAATCATCAATGTAATCAAATAAGACAGCCGATATGTATTCTTCTTCACAGTCGATATTTATATTATTGTTTGAATTTACGTATGTGTAAGCATCTATCAGTAGATTTATACATCTCCATTCAAATCCTTGTTTAAATGAATTTACTATTGACACATCTAATCCCCCTCTACTCATATATCGCCTCCCATATTTGTAATTTCTATCGTAAGCGATAGTGCATCATCTACTGCTTGTGAACATGTCCAAAACCTTTTCTGATTGGGTTTTATCAGGTATATCTTATTTGTATCATAGTATCGAAATTGCTTTCTTACATATATATTTTGTCCTTTTTCTTGCATTGAAAAATTATCTAACATTTTCAGCGCTGAAGCTAACTCCGTTATACTTTTACTAATAACTGGCTCCCTTTTGTTATCAAAAGATACAACTACTAGGTTAAGAGGGTCATTCAATTGAACATCGTAAATTGTTGCATTAGCTTTCAATGGCGAATATTGCAAAAAATCATTCAATTCATTACATAGCATATCTGCATAAGCCCTATTTTCAGCATCCAATGTCCGTCTAAAACCAATTGAATTTTCTCCTTGTTCAAATAAATCAAGACTAAAATCCAAAGTGTCTCGAATTAACATTTGCTCTTTGACACTTATATTCAGCAACTTGAATAATTCATCAAGAAGAATAGCCTCATTCCTTGATATTATTTGTTCATTTGGAAAATCATTAGAAAGTTCTCTGAATATCAAATCAAAAGAATTAGTAATCACTTTGTTTTCTTTAGTATTCTTTTTAAAAATACTAGGAGCCTCTAATAATTCATTTAAAAAGATTTGTTCTCTTTCAATTCCCCAAGAAGAACTGGATAGAAACAGGATATAACGGATTATATCTGAATTAAAATATGATACCATTGCTTTTTTCATAAACAATGGTTTTTCTCCATTGATTATGAATGCTCCTGTTGTACAATAGCATTCATAGTCTATCAACGAAGAAGCTATTTTTCGATGATGTTGTCCCTGCTTTATTATAACAAATGGAGGAATAAATAAATTTTCATTATTTTGCCTATAATACTTCTCATTATTATCTAATGAAGAATCCTTATTGGTGAAATATCTATCTATTGCACTGGTTCGAAGTATTTTCTCTGGAACAAAATCGGGCTTCTCACTGTCTGAATTCAAACCTCTTCCAAACTCCCATTTTTCATCTGTATCAGTAGCAAAATATTGGCTGAGCGTTTTATTCTTTTTGATCAAGGAAGATATAAAAACAAAATCCTGCAAATTCCCCCACATTCCAATTTTCCATATTTTTGTATCAGGTTTTTGACATTCATGTCGGGGAAGAAATTTTATATCTGTACTATCTATTACTAATCCATCGACTACATTAGACTTTACATAGGTTTTAGGAGCACAGTATTCTATCGTCTCTGAAATATCTTCAGGTTTATTTTTCCTATAATAAACAATACTAATCGGAACTACCGCAGAATTGAATAATTGCCCTCCGAAATCCTTTTTGGCTTTACGAAAAATAGATAAATTATAAATTTTTTCCACATAGGTTTCGTTAAATAGCCATTTCCTAAAGTTTTGATATTTATTATTCGTATTGGTTAATACTTTGGTATTGAATATTAAAGCTATTTGTCCATCATCGTTTGTGAATTGAACAGCTCTATCTAAAAATGCAAGAACTTTTTCTTGCGCATATTTACAGCTATCCAAATATTTTTTAATTGGCAAATCAATCCCTTCAGTTCCAAATGGTGGATTACCAATTACTAAATCTACCTTTACAAATTCACTTGCATCTATTTCTCCAATAGCATCATTACACCACAGATTGTTTCCTTGTTTATTTTTGATTGAATTATCTTTTGGATTATTTATTAAGTAAGGAAGGGTATATTCCTTTTGAATCCAAAGCGTTTTCGGGTCTAACTGTTCTACTAATGCCAAATAAAGACTAAATGCAGTTACTTTAATTGCAAGCGAGTCAATTTCAATCCCGAAAATATTATTTATTAGGATATCTTTCAGTTCTTTAAAAGAAATACTTTTATTTGGATGTGCATTTTTCCACCTTCGAATAAGCCTTCTATATCCTTCCACCAAAAAAATACCCGAACCACATGCAGGGTCTAATATTTTGACATTATATTCTTTATCATTTTTAGTGGTGGGTAGTTTATCGTTTAAGATTAGTTCTACCAAAGGATATGGGGTATAGAATTGTCCCTTTTCTTTTTTAGAAATTAGTTCTCCAAGAAAATTTTCGTAAACCTCACTAAGTAATTCTATCTGAATAAAATTGAAATTGAAAATTCTCCATTCAAATAACTTGGGATTATCTGAAATATCTCCATCTGTAAAACAAGCCTTTATTTTTCTTAAATGTTTTTCAGTAACAATTTGCTGTTCATTTTCTATTACTGGAAATACATTTCCATTAAAATGTTTATGTAATTCTGCAAATAAACGATAGGTTGCATCAACATCGTCTAAAATATCAAAATAATTTTCAGCCCCCTTTTTAATCTTTTCATATAATCCTGCTTCTTGGGCAGCCCCTTTATCTTCAAGGTAAAGAATAAATAAAGAGCGCATCAATAAACCATGAATTATTTCTTTATTTTTGATGTCCTTGTTTAAGAGTTCTGCCGTATCTACAAGACTTTGAACTAAAAATCGGTCTATGCGCCTTTGAATATTAACTTTTTCTCGAATGCCATAATCACTCGTCCAAATTAAGCCGCAATCAACACCTACACGAGAAAATAATTCAACTAATATCTCTAAATTTGTCTTATCAGTTTTTTTGCTCTCAAAAATCTCATACGGTTTTAACTCAAAATTAAAATCAGCATCCGGCTTTAGATATTTTGGTTTTTCATAGCAATTATAAATCCGAATTTCCGTATCTGAAACAGCAAAGAGAAACATCACTTTTCGATAATTCCACGCCTTATGCTGTATTTCTGAAATTTGCTGCAATGCATCAGTGTTAAAAGCTGAAACCTCTTTAAAAAGAATTGCTGGAAAATCTCCTGAAAAGTAAACTTTATCAGCGCCAATTTTCCCCAATTCCTGATATCCAGGATTCGAAACAAGTATATCAGAGCAATCCACTAACTGCTCATACCCTAACTTTTCATAGAAAAAATTTGCACTCATCTACGCTTATCTTGTATAAAAATCAATAATATAGGCACACCTTGCCTAATCTGCAAAAATACAAAAAAGAAAATGACATCCAAAGGAGTGATAACCTTTTTAAATTTCCCTTCCTTGCTTCTTCTTTTTCTAAAGTTTCGGCATTTGTTGGTCTTCAATCGAATTAACAACCGAAGTTTATGGAAGTATTGAAAATAATAAAGAGGATAATCTGCTTTCACTTGTTTGATGTTATACTTTTATGAAGAAATTTCTGCGATTGTAGATTTGATTTCCAACTTCGAAAAGTCCGATTACATATCGCTTGGGATTATCTATAAGACGAAATCACAGGCAAAATATACGACTGATAAACTTAAAACAAATACCGATAAAGTTTATTTCCTTTCAAGACAAAGTTCCCTTTTTGTAAAGGGTATTATTGTAACTTCCGCTCATATAGCTAAGGGTTTGAAGTTTGATAAAGAAATCGTTCCGTAAGTGAATTGTGCAAATTTCTATTCAGAAATTTATAGAAGTATGCTCTATATTGCTGCAATAAGGGCAATGCACAGATTAGCACAGACTTATAGCGAAAAAGAAAACCAACTAACTAATAGAATCTAATTCAACCAAATATAATAAAGTTTACTCCATTTGGCTATAAATAGCTTTCTTAGCAGACTATAATTTTAATAATGATTCCGAATATCGCGGCTAGCGGAAAACTAATCTCAACCTCTCTATCAACTAGTGCGTATCCTTAAGGATTCTAATTTTTTGAGTACGAACAACTATTCGTTTGACAATTGTGTACTTTGCGTTTGTCATATGTTCAACGCAAGGTATACAATTGTTGACTTTGCGTTGAACAGCTGTCAAACGAATAGTTGCCTTAAGTCTTTGAAATAGTTTATATACGTGTTACAGATACTTCATCGTTAGAAGCGGACTA
>VSSQ01000266.1_pt1 | contig 52848 bp, 37 predicted proteins | sample 4763081 | NCBI WGS metagenome assembly VSSQ01 (sample SAMN12137344, study PRJNA551015) | bioreactor metagenome | isolation source: SDC9 anaerobic chlorinated ethene degrading culture | place: USA: Knoxville, Tennesee | collected 2015-01-01
TTTCGGTTCAGGCGTCATTCCGTTGGAAGGCTATATTTTTGTAAGCCTTATCATGTTTTTGGCCGGCATTTATGGTTTTCTTTCGCGTAAAAGTCTGCTGATGATTCTCATCTCAATTGAGATGATTTTAAATTCGGCTGATATAAACTTTGCAGCTTTCAATCGCTATTTGTATCCCGACCAAATGGAAGGGTTCTTTTTTGCCTTGTTCACTATTGCCATCTCGGCCTGCGAAACAGCTGTGGCTATTGCCATTGTAATCAATATTTACCGGAATCTGAACAATGTGGAAGTGGACAGCCTGCACGAACTGCAGGAGCCGGAACCTTCCGAAACGAAGGTGGATCTTTAAATAATACAGCATGGAATATACATTATACATACTGATTCTGCCCCTGCTGAGTTTTGTGGTGCTCGGGCTTATGGACACAAAATGGAAACCTGTGGTAGCCGGAACTGTCGGCACAGCAATACTGACCATAGTAGCTGCACTCTCTTATTACACTGCCTGGGAATATTTTTCAACAGCCAACCTGAATGGTACGTATCAAAAAATTATCGCCTTCAACACGGTCTGGGTGCAATTCAATGAACACCTGCACATCGACATGGGTATTTTACTTGATCCCATTTCTGTCATGATGCTGGTGGTGATTTCAACGGTTTCGCTGATGGTACACATCTATAGCCTGGCTTATATGAAAGGCGAACGTGGATTTGAACGCTATTATGCATTTTTATCGCTGTTCAGCTTTGCAATGCTCGGATTGGTAGTTTCTACCAATATTTTCCAGATGTATATGTTCTGGGAAATGGTTGGTCTATCATCTTATCTGCTGATTGGTTTTTACTACACCAAACCCGAGGCTGTGGCTGCATCGAAAAAGGCATTCATCGTGACGCGTTTTGCTGATTTAGGGTTTTTGATTGGTATTTTAATTCTTTCTTATTATACTAAAACATTTGATTTCGGCATATTAACTTCGTGTGATGCCAACGTGTTTGCTTCGTTTTCGGGTGTGACATTTATGGGTGCTTCGGCTTTAAGCTGGGCGATGGCGCTTATCTTCATCGGAGGAGCCGGAAAATCGGCTATGTTCCCGCTTCACATTTGGTTGCCTGATGCCATGGAAGGACCTACGCCAGTATCGGCTTTAATACATGCGGCTACCATGGTAGTGGCAGGCGTTTTTTTAGTTGCCCGCCTGTTTCCGGTCTACATCACATTCACACCTGAAGTATTACATGGCATTGCTTACGTGGGCGCATTCACTTCTTTGTTTGCTGCTGTCATTGCCATTGTACAAACCGATATAAAACGTGTTCTTGCTTTTTCAACCATTTCGCAAATCGGATTTATGATGGTAGCACTGGGTGTTTCAGGATATGGCGGACAAGCAGGTACCGGATACATGGCATCGATGTTCCACCTGTTTACACATGCCATGTTTAAAGCGCTGCTTTTCCTGGGTGCCGGCTCTATCATCCACGCTGTACACAGCAATGAAATGACGCAAATGGGAGGTTTGAAGAAATTTTTACCGGTTACGCGCTGGACTTTCCTCATAGCCTGTCTGGCCATAGCCGGGATTCCTCCTTTTTCAGGATTCTTCAGTAAAGATGAAATACTGGCTGCCACGATGCATTTTAGCCCGCGGCTGGGAGTGATAATGACTTTTACGGCCGGACTTACCGCTTTTTATATGTTCCGCTTGTATTACCGGATTTTCCACGGAAAAAAATATCAAACCACAAACGGACATACACCTCACGAATCGCCCGTTGCCATGACTTTGCCTTTGGTGTTTTTAGGTGTGGTAACTATTTTCGCCGGTTTTATACCTTTCGGAAAGTTTGTATCGAGCGATGGCGGATATTATCACATCCATATTGACCCCACCATTGCAACGATAAGTGTTGTTGTGGCATTGGCTGGTATCGGTCTGGCTACCTGGCTGTATCGGAAGGAAAATGATGCTTCTGCTGCTGTTGCCCATAAATTCAATACAATATACCGGGCAGCTTATCATCGTTTCTATATTGATGAACTGTATTTGTTTATTACGAAAAAAATAATCTTTAAACGAATATCCTCTCCTGTTGCATGGTTCGACCGGCATATTGTTGATGGTACGATGAACGGGTTAGCTTCTGTAACACAGTGGGTTTCTCTGAAAATCAAGGGATTCCAGAGTGGAAAAATACAACATTATGCTTTCGTTATTTTACTCGGAACACTGATTATTGCAGCAATTGTCATTTTTATTTAAACACAGTACGCTTAAAATATTGAACTTATGAATTTCTTGTCAATATTCGTTATTATCCCTTTGATTACGCTGCTTGCGCTATATGCCGCCCGCAATAGAAAGCAAATCAATCTGATAGCGGCAACGGGAGCCACACTTTTATTAATTCTTTCCGGGATACTAACTTACCTGTATCTGCATGAAAGAGCAATGGGTAACGATAGTCTGATGCTTTTCAGAGCAGACATTTTGTGGTATGCTCCGTTTAATATATATTACTCGGTAGGTGTTGACGGCGTTTCTGTGGCCATGCTTATACTGACTTCTATAATCATGTTTACCGGCGTTTTTGCATCCTGGCGTATCGATCCGCTTCCGAAAGAATTCTTCCTGTGGTTTTTCCTCTTATCTTCGGGCGTTTATGGCTTTTTTATCACCATAGATTTGTTCAGCATGTTCATGTTCTATGAAATTGCACTGATACCCATGTATCTGCTTATCGGCATCTGGGGAACGGGGCGGAAAGAGTATTCTGCAATGAAACTAACCCTGATGTTGATGGGGGGATCGGCTTTATTGCTCGTGAGCATACTTGGTATTTATTATTTCTCAGGTGGCGATACCATGAACCTGCTTGAAATCGCACAAAGACATATTCCGGTTGAGGTACAACGCTATCTTTTCCCACTCACATTCATGGGATTCGGAGTACTTGGCGCACTATTTCCTTTTCATACCTGGTCGCCCGACGGACACGCCTCCGCACCGACTGCCGTATCGATGCTTCATGCTGGCGTATTGATGAAATTAGGCGGTTATGGTGCATTTAGGGTGGCCATCTATCTGATGCCTGAAGCTGCACATGAACAAGCATGGATATTTTTGATACTTACAGGAATAAGCGTGATCTACGGAGCATTCTCGGCTGTTGTACAAACAGACCTGAAATATATCAATGCCTATTCTTCGGTAAGCCATTGTGGCTTGGTACTTTTTGCTATCCTGATGATGAACGAAACTGCCATGACGGGCGCTGTTATGCAAATGTTGTCGCACGGATTGATGACGGCTTTGTTTTTTGCCCTTATCGGGATGATCTACGGAAGAACACATACCCGGCTGATTACAGAAATGGGTGGATTGATGAAGATAATGCCGTTCCTGGGCGTAAGTTATGTGATTGCCGGTTTAGCTTCGCTCGGATTGCCCGGGCTGAGCGGCTTTGTGGCGGAAATGACAATTTTTGTCGGCGCATTCCAGGAAAGTGATACATTGCACCGGATTCTAACGATCGTAGCTGTTACTTCCATTGTAATAACCGCGGTTTATATCCTGCGCGTAGTTGGAAAAATTCTGTATGGGAAAGTACAAAATCCGCAACACGAAACATTGAGTGATGCTACCTGGTGGGAACGCATTTCAGTGGTAACGCTGATCATCGCGATTGTTGCTCTCGGATCGCTGCCTTTGTGGATTTCTGACATGATACAAAACAGCATCATGCCTATTGTAGGTAAGTTGATGGCTGCTTTATAAGTTTTTACGAACAAGATTTTACTTCAGAATATGAATTATTCAGCTTTTTTACTATTGCACGATGAACTGTCACTATTGATTGTGATGGTAATTCTATTGACTTTCGACATAAGTGTTTCAATCAGGAGAGGACGATATATTCAACCTTTAGCTATTGTTTTACTCACAATACATACGCTGCTGAATGCTTTCCCTCGTGATGCCTTCGAAGTAGCCGGCGGCATGTATCAGTATTTTCCCATGCACACCTATGTGAAAACCATCCTGAACATCGGGACGATAATCGTGTTTCTGCAGGCTAATAAATGGCTGAATAATAAGGACAGCATGATTCGGCGGGGAGAGTTTTACTTCATCACGCTGAGCACTTTGTTTGGACTCTATATCATGTTATCGGCAGGTCACTTCCTGTTGTTCTTTATCGGCATTGAAATGGCCTCTATACCTATGGCCACTCTGGTTGCGTTTAACAAATATCAGCATAAATCAGCCGAAGCAGGAGCCAAGTTCATTCTTTCTTCCGTATTTGCTTCAGGCATTTCGCTATACGGAATATCCATGATTTACGGCACAACAGGCACCCTGTATTTCGATGATTTATCACCGTTAATAACCGGAGGTTCCATGCAAATTATGTCGTTTGTGTTTTTTGCCGTAGGTTTATTTTTCAAAATATCATTGGTGCCTTTTCATCTATGGACACCCGATGTTTATGAAGGTGCACCAACACCTGTAACAGCCTATCTTTCTGTAGTATCAAAAGGAGCTGCAGCCTTCGTTTTATTCACACTTTTTACGAGGGTTTTCGGAAATCTGATTGAAGAGTGGCAATCTATTCTGTACGGTTTGATTATAATCAGCATTACACTTGCCAATGTTTTTGCCATACGTCAGCAAAACATCAAACGTTTCATGGCATTCTCATCGATTTCACAGGCGGGTTATCTGATGCTGGGGGTAATTAGTGCGAGTACCACCGGTATGAGTTCACTGGTTTATTATGTTTTGGTATACCTCTTTTCTAATCTGGCCATATTCGGGGTTATTGCCATCATCGAAAACCACACGGGCAAAGTAGCAATTAAAGATTACAACGGACTATATCAAACCAATCCAAAATTAAGTGCAATCATGATGTTTGCCTTATTCTCACTTGCTGGTATTCCTCCTTTTGCCGGTTTCTTCAGTAAGTTTTTCATTTTTGCGGCAGCCGCTGAACAAGGTTTTTACGTGTTGGTATTTATTGCATTGCTGAACACGATTATCTCCCTGTATTATTATTTACTGATTGTGAAGGCCATGTTCTTACGCAAATCAGACGAGCCTATCGAACGAATCGCAAGTGATATTCCGGCACGTATCAGTTTAGTGATTTGCCTATTGGCCATCGTTTTTGCAGGTTTACTAAGTGCTGTTTATCAACAAATAGCCACTTTTAGTTTCATATAAACACCTTTATATCCAACAACAAGCAGGTGTTATTTGTCATTTATATCCAGGTCACTCATGACAAGGTACTAAACACGATCTGATTGTATCAATTGTACTAACAAATCATCAAAAATTCTTTAAAATATTTTGTTTGTTTCAAATAAAACACTTTTCTTTGCGTTTGTTTAATAGACTTATTAAACCGTATTATTAAACAATGCAATTAATGAAAGAAGAAAAACTAAATCAACCCACAGAACAAGCCATTCTTGAAGCAGCAGAAAAGCTATTTCTGGAAAAAGGATTTGAAGCTACATCCACAACTCAGATTGCTAAAAAAGTTGGTTGTAACCAGGCACTCATTCATTATTATTTCCGTACAAAGGATAATCTGTTCAATACAATCTTCGAACAAAAGTTCAGATACTTTTTTCAACAGTTATTTAATATCGAAGGTGCTAAGTCAATGGGATTCGAGGATAAAATCCGTCATTTAATCACATCTCACTTTTCTCTCCTGGAAAACAATCCTCAGATTCCGCTCCTAATAATCAGGGAATTATCTCGAAGACCCGAACAAGTAGCTCTGTTACGGGAAAAATTACGGGAATTACCTGAAACGCTTTTTGCAGCACTGAACGATGATCTTCAGACAGAAATAAAAGCCGGCAGAATTCGCCCGGTCAGTTTGATCGACATCATGATACCTGCCATTTCAATGAATGTGGCTTTGTTCGTGATGATGCCTGTGGTCGAACAGGTTATGCAAATGGACGAGGAACAGAAGAAGAATCTGATCAATCACAGGAGAAATGCAAATGTTGATTTCATTTTACATAGTATCCGTGCATGAACGCCTGAGATACGCAATTATTAGTGGTTAGTGGACAGTGGTTAGTGGTTAATTCTAAGATTAATTTTACTTGATGTTATGAAAAGAAAAGTTTGGATAGGAAGTATCATTCTGATGCTCTGTTTTGCACCATTGAGCGGCATTACCCTCGATAGTTGCAGAATCAAGGCAAGAAATAATTATCCGTTGATAAAGCAATATGGCTTGATAGAAAAAACCCGCGATTATAATCTGTCGACTGTATCTAAAGCATGGTTACCACAAGTAACTCTTGGCATGAAAGCAACCTATCAGTCTGACGTAACGGAGATCCCGGCATCACTCGGCAACGCCATTTCTGCTATTACCGGGCAACCTTTCAGTATGCCATCTCTGGATAAAGATCAGTATCAGGCAGCTGTGGAAGTTAATCAATTAATTTGGGATGGCGGCATAATCAGCTCTCAAAAAAGAAGCATGGAAGCATCAGCCGAGATTGACAAACAAAAAACCGAAATCGATTTGTACGCATTGAACGAAAGAATACATCAGCTTTATTTTGGCATCATGCTATTGAACGAGCAAATTGTTCTCCAGTATATTTTGCTGGACGAACTGACAGCCAATCACAAAAAGGTACAATCGCTCGTTGAAAATGGAGTTGCTTTACCTTCCGATGCTGATGCCGTAAAAGTTGAAATGATTCAAACCAGACAACGAATTTACGATTTGCTCAGTACGCAAAAGAACTATTGCCTGATTTTGTCGGCATTTACCGGACTTGTAATCGATGAAAAAACACCATTGGAAAAACCGGTTGTTAACGAACCGGTTGAAGCAAACAACTACCGTCCGGAGTTAAAACTTTTTGCTGCTCAACAGTTATTACTATCTAATCAGGAAAAGGCTCTCCACGCATCTAATTTTCCAAAAATCAGCGCTTTCGTACAAGGTGGCTATGGACGTCCGGGCTTAAACATGTTTACTACTGATTTTTCTCCTTTTTATATCGGAGGGATCCGGTTGTCGTGGAACCTCAGCAACTTCTACTCCCTGAAATCAAACTTGGGAAAAATTGAGCTGAACAGACAGCAAATAGATGTCATGAAAGAAACTTTCCTGTTTAATAACACACTGGAAAGAAATCAATATCAGACAGAAGTAAACAAACTTAGGGAAAATCTGAAAAGTGATGATGAAATTATTTCCCTCAGAAGAAATATCAAACTGGCAGCAGAAGCCCGCTTATCAAACGGAACAATCACGGTTACCGATTTACTCAGAGAAATCAATTCGGAACACATTGCTCTCCAACAAAAAGCGCTACATGAAATTCAACTCCTGATGGCCATTTATCAATTAAAAATCAACGTAAATAATTTGTAAATACATTAGATATGAAAAAATATAAAATTTATATTTTGCTTACCCTGATTGCAGGATTCGCTTCTTGTAGGAATACTGATTCCGACTTCGATGCTTCGGGTACTTTTGAAACAACTGAAGTTATCGTTTCAGCTGAAGTGGCAGGTAAAATCATGGCATTCGACATCGTTGATGGTCAATCGCTAAAGGAAAATGAGACAATCGGTTACATCGACAGTACACAGCTCCACCTGAAAAAACAACAATTACTGGCATCTATTGACGCCTTGCTCAGCCGTCGACCTGATTTAAAGAAACAACTCGGAGCGCTGGAACAGCAACTTGCAACTGCCCGCAACGAGAAAAAGCGGGTGGAAAATTTACTCAAATCAAATGCGGCTACCACGAAACAACTTGACGACCTGAACGCCCAGATTGCTGTTCTGGAGCGACAACTTGCCGCGACAAAATCAACACTTGAATCATCCTTGCAAGGAATTTCGGGAGAAAAGGAAGCCCTTGAGATTCAGATTTTGCAACTGGAAGATCAGCTTCAGAAGTGTAATATTACCAGTCCAATCAATGGCACTGTGCTTGTAAAATATGCAGAAAAAGGAGAGTTGGCGACACCCGGTAAAGCTCTTTTCAAAATCGGAGATACCAACAACATGATTTTCAGAGCATATATCACAGCAGATCAACTCACGCGAGTAAAACTCGGTCAGCAGGTTCAGGTTTTTGCAGACTTTGGAAAAGATGAATACAAACCCTGTGATGGCACAATAACCTGGATCTCTTCAAAATCTGAATTTACTCCCAAAACCATACAAACAAGAGACGAAAGAGCGAATTTGGTATATGCAGTGAAAGTGATGGTGAAAAATGACGGATACCTGAAAATCGGGCAGTATGGTTTTCTGAAAATTAAATGAATACTGCCATGTTTTGAGTTTAAACCACAAAAGGCACAAAAGAAAACCCAAAAGAAGGAATAAATCAGCTATTTAATGCTTAAATAGTACATTTAGTTTTTTTATTGAAACAAGTTCAGAAGTCAGAATAGTTAAACTTTTGTACATTGGACATAAAAATCATGATCAGTTGTAATAACATCAGCAAAAAGTACAAAAAGGTTCAGGCGCTCAGCGACATCAGTTTTGAGGTAAAACCGGGTGAGATATTCGGACTGATTGGTCCGGATGGCGCCGGTAAAACAACCCTTTTCAGGATATTAACAACATTAATACTAGCTGATGAAGGCATTGCTGCTGTTGATGGACTGGATGTAGTAAAAGACTATAGGTTGATACGGGAACGGGTTGGATATATGCCCGGACGATTTTCATTGTATCAGGATTTGTCGGTCGAAGAAAATCTGAATTTTTTTGCTACTGTTTTTAACACAACTGTCCGGGAAAATTATGAATTAGTTAAAGATATTTATCAACAAATCGAACCATTCAAGTCTAGAAAAGTCGGAAAACTATCGGGAGGCATGAAACAAAAGCTGGCACTGAGTTGCGCGTTAATCCATAAACCGACCGCGCTTTTTTTAGATGAACCGACGACGGGAGTTGACCCTGTTTCGAGAAAAGAGTTTTGGGGCATGTTGAAAAAGCTCCAGCAACAGGGAATCACCATCCTGGTTTCAACTCCTTACATGGATGAAGCAAGTCTTTGCGACCGGATAGCGCTGATACAAAAAGGAAGATTGCTAACCATTGACTGCCCCGGGAAGATTGCTGACAGCTTTAAAAAGACCTTACTTTCTGTTTCATCTGAAAACATGTCAATGCTTTTAACTGATTTAAGAGCAATTCCTGAAGTAGAAAGCTGTTATGCTTTTGGAGACAGTCATCATATTACATTGAAAAACAGGACTTCAGAATATAAAAAAGAGCATTCGGATTCACGGAGGAAGATGGCTGATGATATAACCGTGATTATTAACAATTTGAAGGTAAATCTTGAAGCAAAAAACCACATCAATGTTATTATAAAAGAAATTAAACCCGGAATTGAAGATTGTTTCATGGAACTATCTAAAAATAATATTTAAACGATGGAAAAGGTCATCGTAGTGGAAAATCTGACGAAAGCATTCGGCCGTTTCAAAGCGGTTGATCAAATCTCCTTTGAAGTAGAGAAAGGCGAGATTTTTGGTTTTCTGGGTGCAAACGGAGCCGGAAAAACAACCGCTATGCGTATGTTGTGCGGACTAAGCATCCCTACATCCGGAAAAGCCATTGTAGCAGGCTATGACATTCGCACGCAACCGGAAATGATTAAAAAGAATATCGGGTATATGAGCCAGAAATTCGCTCTTTACGAAGACCTGACTGTCGCAGAAAACATCCGGTTTTATGCCGGTATTTACCAGGTGCCTGAAAAAGAAATTGCGCCACGTACTCAGAAACTACTCGAAAGGTTAGGATTAGAGCACGAGAAGGACAGTTTGGTTAAAGCACTCCCGCTGGGCTGGAAACAGAAATTAGCCTTTTCGGTGGCAGTTTTCCACCATCCGGGAATTGTATTTTTGGATGAACCTACCGGAGGCGTCGACCCGGTCACCCGCCGTCAATTCTGGGAAATGATTTACGAAGCAACCGACAGCGGAATTACCGTATTCGTGACGACTCATTATATGGATGAAGCCGAGTATTGCGATCGTGTTTCTATCATGGTGGACGGTAAAATTGCCGCTTTAGATACTCCCGCGAATCTGAAAAAGGAATTTGAAGCCAACAATATGGATGAGGTATTTTACCGCTTGGCGCGTAATGCATCCAGAAAAGCCGATTGAGATGAAACAGTTTATATCATTTGTCAGAAAAGAATTTCATCATATCTTCAGGGACAGGACCACCATGGCGATCCTGCTCATCCTGCCTGTACTGATGCTATTACTGTTCGGTTACGCCATCAACACGGAAGTGAAAAACTCCAAAATCGCGGTGTACGACCCGTCCAATGACACTTATACCCGGGCTATCATCGAAAAGATGCAGGCAAGTGAGTATTTCTCTGTTGTAAAGATGCTGAAAAATGAACAGGAGATGAGCGAACAATTTAAAAGTGGCGAGGTGAAAATGGTTATTGCTTTCAGTGAAAACTTCCATGAGAATCTCTTGCACTCCGGCGATGCCCAAATTGCCCTGATTGCTGACGCTACCGACCCGAATTCGGCCAAATCGGTGGTAAATTATGCAACGGCCATCATTGGCGGATACCAGCTGGAAGCTCAACAGCTGCAACAAATCCCGTTTCAAATAGATACGCAGATAAAACTGCTCTATAACCCGCAAATGAAGGGAGCCTACAATTTCGTACCGGGTGTGATGGGCATGATATTGATGTTGATTTGCGCCATGATGACTTCCATCTCCATCGCACGGGAGAAGGAAATGGGTACGATGGAGGTTTTGCTGGTATCCCCGGTAAAACCGGCTATGTTGATTATCGCGAAAACAATTCCCTATTTTTTCATTTCGCTTATCAACCTGACTACCATCCTACTGATTTCAGTATTTATTCTGGGAGTTCCTGTGGCCGGTAGTTTATTCTGGCTACTGGCGCTTTCATTGGTCTATATTTTCGTTAACCTGTCGCTCGGGTTGGTCATATCATCAGTTGTCAATAACCAGCAAACCGCCTTACTCATTTCAGGAATGGTATTGATGCTTCCGGTAATCATGTTGTCGGGAATGATGTTCCCCATTGAAAATATGCCCCTGTTCTTTCAGTGGATATCGCAAATAATTCCGGCCAAATGGTACATCATTGGCGTTAAGCAAATCATGATCAAGGGGCTGGGCTTTTCTGCCATCATACCACAACTGGCCGTCTTGTCAGGTATGGCAGTTTTGTTAATCGCCATCAGTATAAAAAAATTCAAATACAGACTGGAGTAAGCTCATGACACTGAAATACCTGTTAGAAAAAGAATTCCTGCAAATCAAAAGGAATAAATTCATGCCGAGGATGATTTTCATATTACCCTTCGTCGCGCTTGCCCTGTTTCCCTTAGTCGCCAATTTTGAAGTTAAAGACATCAATCTGGCGGTGGTGGATCATGATCACAGCAGTTTTTCAGCTCGCCTGATTCAAAAAACAGCTTCTTCAGGATACTTTCACCTGACCAGAACCACGGCCGACTACCAAACCGCCCTTCATCATATCGAACAGGATGATGCGGATATTATTCTGGAAATAGCGCCCGAATTTGAGAAAAACCTGATGAATTATCAACCAGCTGAAGTCTTAATTTCAACCAATACTGTCAATGGTATGAAAGGCGGACTCAGCAGCATGTATCTTTCAGGAATCATCAGCGATTTTTCAGCTGAAATCAGAGCGGAGCACCTGCAAAGCAACAGCAAATTAAAGGCAAACTCCCTCGAAATCATTCCCCGTTACGATTACAATCCTCATTTAGAGTATAAATACACCATGGTTCCGGCTATCCTGATGATGATGCTTGCCATGCTGAGTGGCTTTCTGCCGGCGCTGAACATCGTGGGTGAAAAAGAAAAAGGCACCATCGAGCAATTAAACGTAACGCCGGTAAGCAAATTCACCCTGATTTTATCCAAACTGATTCCCTACTGGGTGATTGGTTTTATTGTTCTGACAATCTGCTTCTTAGTTGCCTGGATGTTCTACGGGATGATATCGGCAGGTGGCTATTTGCAGATCTATCTTTTTGCAGCCGTATTTGTCCTCGCGTTTTCCGGACTCGGGCTCGTCATCTCAAACTACGCCAACACGGTGCAACAAGCCATGTTCATGATGTTTTTCTTCGTAATCACCTTCATTTTCCTGAGCGGTCTCTACACCCCCGTAAGCAGCATGCCCGGGTGGACACAGACATTGAGCCGTATCAGTCCGTTGCGCTATATGGTCGAAGTCCTGAGATTCATCTTCCTCAAAGGCAGCAACTTCTTCGATTTGAAATGGCACTTTGCAGCGCTGTGCGGGTTCGCGGTGTTGTTTAACGGGTGGGCGGTGTTGAGTTACAGGAAGACGAATTGAAATTTGTCCCATTTCGACCATAAATTGGGTCAGAAACCCCATTAATTTCCCAAATAATAATATTATTTTTGCCCTCTCAAACGCATTACACCAATCAGTAATTGCCGACACCAAACCTGATTATTCATTTTTTAATTTGTATGTTTATGATAAAGTATGCCTTAGCCAAGAATCAATTGGCTAAAAACAAGCCAAATTACATAGCCAATGTAAGTTGTATGGACTATAAAACCTACAACGACCTGTTAGACATCATGGTAGAAGAAGGTAGCGGTATAACCCGTCCACAGGCAATAGCCGTCATGGAGCGACTGATACAATCCGTCAACAGACTTTTGGAAGAAGGTTGCACCGTTAACACGCCCCTATTCAAAGTAAGACCAACCATCAAGGGCGTATTCGAAACAGAAGACGACTATTTTGACCCAAAGAAACAAAAAATAAGTTACACCATGTGTGCCGGCCAACGCCTGAAACCGGTTACTGCCAACATTGTGTTGAAGAAAGTCAAATCAACTTTACCGGAAATCAAGACATACTTTGATGGCGTAAGCCAGAAAACAAACAACATCATCACACCGGGAGGAAATGCAATAATTAAAGGAGAGAACCTGCAGTTTGACCCCGAAGATCCGGAGCAGGGAGTCTTCTTTTGTGATGTGCATCATCCCAAGAAGGCAATCAGGGCATTATCCTTTACGAAATACAGTTTCAATCAAACCATTTTTACGAATCCACGGTTAGAACCAGGCAATTACATCCTGAGACTAAAGACCAGCAACAGCGATAAAAGCATCAAATGCAGCGGGACCTTAAAGCAGGTATTAACCGTCGTTGAATAAAAGTAGCCAATAACGAACCCATACCGTCCCGCACGCAGCGCAAGATTATCGCCTGTCTCCAACAAAAAGCCCAGAGGTTTTCAAAAAAAGCCCAGAGGTTTCTATAAAAAGCCCAGAGGTTTTTACAAAAAGCTCAGGGCTTTTTCTTTATCCCTTCCCTGTGAAACTAAAAAAGCTCTGAGCTTTTTGCAATGTCTTCCCGTCAAAGCATGTTTACCTGACGATGTTAAGCCGTAAAGTAAGGCTTACTTTCCTTTGTTCTGCCTGATGCTTGTGTTTAATAAGCCTTGGGTAAGTTGTTGTACAGGGCTTGGTCGTTGACGGGTAAGTTAGTTGCGTCATGTTGTGGTAGCATTTATGCTATTATTGTTTATAACATGCAGAAACCCCTACTCTTTCCGGAAATGTCTATTATCTTAGTATAACAAATTCTAAAGTGTCTATAAAATCAGGAAAAGTCATGATGAATAATAAAAATGCAAAATGCATTCATTTTATGTAGGGCATAAATTGAATTTATGTAGGGCGTAAAATTAAATCCCCGAAGCGGCAATAAAGAACATAGCTTTTTAGCTACTATAAAATTGTGCCGGTTTGGGGTTTTTCTTGTATATAATCATTGTTTGGTAAACATTATATAACATGGGTCGTAGCGTATAATGTTGGTTAATTTGGTTTAACTCCTTTGGTTTTTAGGTTCAAATTTAAAGGATGGTGGTTAAACAAAGCGTGTGTTATAAAATGTTTTGGCATTTTTTGATTTAATTTCAGCATGGGTTTTAGTTAGAAAATTTGCTTTCAACAGGATGGCATTTCTTGCGATTTGATAATATTATATATTGTTAATTCATATTTTGTTATTATTTTTGGGGGGTAATTTTGGGATTAATTTTAAACACTTAAACTGCGTATTACCTTAAATAAAATATTATATGCGAAATTCCTCTATTTTCTCTTCATTTTCTATTTCATTCATTTAAAATGTTTTGATGATTTTTTTATCAATGATAAGGTGGATGTATATGAAATACTGGTTATCAGATAGAAAAGGGGTTCGTATAGTTAGATGTTAGGCAACATGCTAAAAGAGCCAACGCACATTCAAGCACATTTGGTTTTTGTCAACACGCAAAGCCCAAACAAAAAACCAAAAGAGCTTGAATTTTTGCCAACGCTCGACTAAAACGAAGAATAAACATTGACAAAAAGATAAAAGCCAATAAATGAAGAATTTTAAAGAGAAAGCAGACCTGATTTGGAGAGTAGCTGACCTACTCAGAGGCGATTACAAGCAGTCTGACTATGGAAAGGTAATACTTCCCATGACAGTTCTAAGACGACTGGACTGCGTACTCGAACCGACCAAACAGAAAGTGTTGGACTACCTGCCAAAAGTAGATTCATTAAAAGAAAGTGCTAAGGACATTGCGCTGAATAAAATTGCAGGTTTCAATTTCCATAACAGAAGTCAATTCAACTTTGACAAACTGATTGCCGACCCAAATAACGTTTCTGTAAACCTAAGAAACTATATCAATGGATTTTCCACAAGTGCAAGGGAAATCATAGAGTATTTCAATTTTGACGACCATATTGACCGCATGGACGACCCGAAAACGGATATCCTATTCAGGGTGGTAAAGGCATTTCAAGAGATTGACCTGACCGACATGGATTCCATGGAAATGGGTTACACCTTTGAAGAACTCATCAGAAAATTTGCGGAACAATCCAACGAAACTGCAGGAGAACACTTTACCCCAAGAGAAGTCATTCGCTTGATGGTAAACGTCCTATTTATTGAAGACAAAGACATACTTACCCAAGACGGTATTGTAAAAACCCTTTATGACCCAGCCTGCGGAACAGGCGGAATGCTTTCTGTTGGTGAGCAATATGTAAAAGAACTCAATCCGAAAGCTGAATTAAAAGTGTTCGGACAAGAAATCAATCCTGAATCCTACGCAATCTGTAAATCGGATATGCTGATTAAAGGGCAAAACCCAAGCAATATCAAGTTTGGAAACACTTTTACGGTGGACGGTCTGGAAGAAGAAAAGTTTGATTACATGCTCTCTAATCCACCATTTGGAGTGGACTGGAAAAAAGCAGAAAAAATCATCAAAGCCGAAGCAGACAGCAAAGGCATGAGCGGACGATTTGGTGCAGGTTTGCCAAGAATCAATGATGGTTCTTTACTTTTCCTACAGCACATGATTTCAAAAATGAAGTCAGGAGGCACTCGTATCGGCATTGTATTTAATGGCTCGCCATTGTTTACAGGTGCTGCCGAAAGCGGAGAAAGCAATATCAGAAAATGGATTATTGAAAATGACTGGTTGGAAGCCGTAATTGCCCTACCCGACCAACTCTTTTACAACACGGGCATCAGTACTTACATCTGGATTGTAACCAACAATAAAAGTGCGGAGCGAAGCGGCAAAGTGCAATTGATAAACGCCACAGGTACTAAAGATGAAGAACTGACCAAAGAAGGTAAACTCGACTTCAACCGCTTTTGGCAAAAGATGGACAGAAGCTTGGGCAACAAACGAAAGAAAATTGCTGAAAACGGCAACAGCAAAGGCATTGGCTTTATTACCCAACTCTACGGAAATTTTGAAGAAAACGAGTTTTGTAAAATTCTGCCCAATGAGTTCTTTGGTTATTGGCGAATAACCGTAGAACAGCCGCTAAAAGAAAACGGCAAAGTGGTAAAAAGCAAAGGACAACCCAAGCCTGACACTTCTTTGCGTGATTACGAAAATATTCCTTTTTTGAAGAAAGATGCAGACGGAAATCTTGTGCCTCAAACCATTGAGGAATACTTTGAAACCGAAGTCAGACCGCATTTACCTGAGGCTTGGATAGACCACAGCAAAACCAAAGTGGGGTACGAAATCAACTTTACCAAGTATTTCTATGAGTTTAAGCCATTGAGACCCTTGGCAGAGATTAAAGCAGATATTTTGGCTTTGGAAGAAAAGACCTTGGCAACTGAAAAAACAGTTTTGGACTCATGAGAAAATACGATTCATACAAAAATTCAGGTGTAGAATGGATTGGAGATATTCCGAGCCATTGGAAGGCTGTACCAATGCGTTTCTTGTTGAGACAAAGGATTACTGATGGACCACATGAAACACCTAAATTTCTTCCTGACGGAATACCATTTTTATCAGTTGATGGAATTCAAGACGGAGAATTGGTTTTTGAAGGTTGCAGAAAAATATCCATAGAAGACCATGAGAGGTACAAACAAAAATGTGTTGTTGAGAAGCACGACATTTTGATGGGCAAAGCTGCATCTGTTGGAAAGGTGGCGCAAGTTAAAGTTGATTTTGAGTTTAGTATTTGGTCACCACTTGCATTACTCAAACCCAATCATGAAAAGATTACGTCTTCATATTTTGAGTACTTTTTAAAAAGTACTTACGCCAAAGACAATGCAAATATTCTTTCAACTTTTAACACTCAGCAAAATATCAGTATGACTGATATTCCAAGAATCTATTACATAATTCCGAATTCTGTTGAAGAACAAACCGCCATTGCCGCCTACCTCGACCGCAAAACAGCCGAGATAGACGAACTGATAGCCGACAAAAAACGCCTGCTCGAACTCTACGAAGAAGAAAAAACCGCCATCATCAACCAAGCCGTTACCAAAGGCATCAATCCTGATGCACCCATGAAAGATTCAGGCATTGAATGGTTGGGGGAAATTCCGGAGCATTGGGAAACAAGCCCTTTAAAATATCTTGGAAAATTCATTAATGGTTTCTCTTTCAAAAGTACTGACTTTGAGACGACAGGTGTGCGGGTTTTAAAAATATCCAACATTCAACATATGAGGATTGATTGGAGTGATGAGTCATTTATTGATGAAATATTTTATGAAACACATGAAAATTTTAGAGTTCTTGAAAACGACTTAGTTTTCGCATTAACTCGTCCTATTATATCTACAGGAATAAAAGTTGCATTAATTGATACTACAGAACCAATCCTTTTGAATCAAAGAAATTCAATATATAGACCTACCGATATAAATGTAAAATGGTTTTACTATATCATCTTATCATCAAATTTTATTCAGGAATTTGATAGTAGAATAGATAAAACGGGACAGCAGCCAAATATATCTTCAAATGACATTGGAGAAATTAAAATCACAATTCCTAATGAAGATGAACAATACGAAATTATTTCATTCATTGATGCTGTATGTTCCGAAATAGAAAACAAAAGAGTTAAAACTCAAAAATTAATTGACTTACTCACCGAGTACCGCACAGCATTAATCAGCGAAGTAGTAACGGGTAAAATAAAAGTAATTGAATAATCTATGACACTTTGCACAGCATACATACGCCAAGCCAACGATACCGAAGAATTGGTATTTGCTACTGATAGTTGCCTTACAGGTGGCGAAAAATGGAAACACGGCATTAAGCTTTTTGAACTACCAAGAAAGGATTGTTTGCTTTGTTTTGCAGGAAGTACCATGAGAGCTTATCCTTTGGTTCTGAATTTGGTTTCATCTATTCATTTAGATAAATACCTGCAATCACCATCTGCAAAACTGGATGAAGTATTGGTATTTCTTTCTGACTTATTCACGGAATTGGTGAAAAAAATAATTTCTGAAATACCAGGTGAAAACATACACGAATTAAGAGGTGGAGCGAAGTTTCTTTTTGGTGGCTGGGATTGGGAAAAAGGCAGTTTTAGAGTGTGGAAATTGCATTATTCACAGGAAGTAGAAGGGTTTATCTTTGATGAACTTAATGGCAATTCAAGCAAAAAACGCTTTTATACTTTTTTAGGCGACCCCTCACCTGAAATAGAAGAAGAAGCCCTCAAGAATTACAAGAAAATGGTTTATGATGACGATAAGCAAGACGACCCAATCGACATGGAACCGCTTAAAATACTTCGGGATATTTCTCTAAACAAAGGCATTAGGGAAGTTGATGGAAGTTTGCAAATAGCAAAGGTTTACAAATCCAATCGCACAGAATTTTTTGGAATTTATTGGGAATCGAGCAAAGGAAAACCCTGCTTTCAAGGAAGAGAGTACAACGAAATCAATAAACCTTTGGTAAGGTATTTCAACCCCGACACCTTTGAAATCATAGAATCCGACTTACCCAACAAACTATACAACATTAGCGAAGATGTTTATTTAGACAATTTTGAGTTTGTTCAATCCTGTTTTGATGAATCAGGTTTCTTGAAGGAGAATTTATCTGAAAAGTCAAAACATGAATTAAGGCTAATTTTTAAAGATGTTGCTTACAGACAATTTCTTATCAATCAAGAGGCAGAACAAGAGCAACTCGCAAAAAGTGAAGAAGCATGAGCATAATAACCGAAAATACATTTGAAACTGCCTTGGTGAAATCGTTAACTGAACAAGGCGGTTACACCGAAGGCAACTCACCCGATTACAGCCCTGAATTGGGTATGTTTAAATATGAAGTGATTAAATTTTTACAAGAATCACAACCAAAACGCTGGGAAAAGATTTCTGCCATTCATGGTTCAGATGCTGACAATCGGGTTATACAAAGACTATACAAAGAATTGGATTTACGGGGCAGTTTAGATGTACTTCGCAATGGTTTTGTGGATTATGGAGTGCGTTTTCAAATGGCGTTTTTTCAACCTGCTTCGGGATTAAATCCTGATGCAGTTGATTTATACAACAAGAACAACTTGAAAGTTTATCGGCAAATATACTACAGCAACAAAAACAGAAATTCAGTAGATGTTTTGCTCTCGCTTAATGGCATTCCAGTTGCTACTTTGGAACTCAAAAACCAGTTTACAGGTCAAAATGTCGGCAATGCCTTAAAGCAATACAGCACTACAAGAGACAATCGGGAAATTCTTTTTGCTTTCAAGAAAAGATGCTTGGTTCACTTTGCCGTTGACCAAGACGAAGTGTTTATGACCACCAAATTGGACGGAAGCAAAACCTATTGGCTACCATTTAACAAAGGAGCTAACAACGGAAAAGGGAACCCGCAAAACCCTGACGGATATCGAACATCATACTTATGGGAAAACATTCTACAAAAAGACAGTTGGATGGAAATCATTCAACGCTTCGTGCATTTACAAACCGAAGAAATTGAAGTTGAAGGCAAAGTCTATAAGAAAGAAAAGTTGATTTTTCCAAGATACCATCAGTTGGATGCCGTTCGGGAAATCAGCAAAAAGGTATTGGAAGTTGGCACAGGTAAAAACTATTTAATTCAGCATTCCGCAGGTTCGGGCAAAAGTAATTCTATTGCTTGGTTGGCTTATCGCTTATCGAGTTTGCACAATGCCACAGACGAGCGGATTTTTGATTCTGTAATTGTAGTAACAGATAGAAAAGTACTTGACCAACAATTGCAAAACACCATTTACCAATTCGAGCATAAAACTGGCGTAGTTCAAAAAATTGACAAAGACAGTTCTCAATTGGCATCTGCTTTGGGTTATGGTACCAACATCATCATCACCACGTTACAGAAATTCCCTTTTGTCGTGGACAAAGTGGGCGAATTGCCTGAGCGAAAATATGCCGTAATTATAGATGAGGCTCATAGTTCCCAAGGTGGAGAAGCAAGTAAAAAACTCAAAGAAGTATTGGCGTCAAAATCATTGGAGGATGCTACAAATGACGATTTAGACGACGATTATACTGGAGATGATTTTATTAGAGAGCAAATTGAACAGTCGGCAGCAGCCAGGGGTCAGCAACCCAATATTTCATTTTTTGCATTTACTGCCACACCGAAATACAAAACCTTACAGGTTTTTGGAGACAAGGACGAAAACGGCAAGCCAAAGCCATTTCACTTGTATTCCATGCGTCAAGCCATTGAAGAAGGGTTTATCTTGGATGTATTGCAGAATTACACCACCTATGAGCTTTACTTCAAACTGACCAAAGCCATTGAAGAAGACCCGAATCTGAACAAGAAAAAAGCAGCCAAAGCTATAGGAAAGTTTGTTTCACTGCATCCACATAATTTGGCACAAAAAACAGAAATCATGATGGAGCATTTCAGAGATATTGTTTCCAAGAAAATCGGTGGTAAGGCAAAAGCCATGTTGGTATGTGGTTCAAGGCTACATGCCAAACGCTACTTTGAAGAATTTGGGCGATACATCAAGAAGAAAGGTTATGAAAACGAAATCAAAATATTGGTAGCATTTTCGGGAAAAGTTGTTGACGACAATACACCTGATGGCGTTTCAGAACCTGAAATGACAGGCTATAGCGAAAAAGAGTTGCCAACAATTTTTGAAAGAGACGAATATAAAATCTTGATTGTAGCAGACAAGTATCAAACAGGATTTGACCAGCCTTTATTGCACACCATGTATGTAGATAAAAAGCTTTCGGGAGTTAAAGCGGTTCAAACGCTTTCCCGATTAAACAGGATGCACCCAGGTAAGGAAGATACTTTCGTTTTGGATTTTGCCAACGACAGACAAACCATTTTAGATTCATTTCAGCCATACTATGAGGTAACTTCTGTAACAGAAGAAACAGACATCAACCATTTGTATGACTTGAAAGCAAGGTTAGACGAATTTCAAGTGTACTGGACACAAGAAATTGAAGCCTTTGCCAATGTGTATTTCGACCCAAAGACAAAGTTGAACAACCCAAAACAACAAAAGCATCTTTACGCTTTCACATACCCAGCTGTTGACAGATTTAAAGCAATTGCAGAAGAAGAAAAACAAGACGAATTCAAAAAAGGCTTGCGTTCTTGGACAAATCTATATGCTTTCCTTTCTCAAATCATGCCATTCATTGATTCAGAATTTGAGAAGTTTTATGCCTATGCTAAACTGCTTCAAACCCGACTTCCAAAGCGTGAACTTTCAGAATCATTGCATTTAGATGATGAAGTGGCTTTGGAGTATTACCGATTACAAAAGATAAAAGAAGGTTCCATCGAATTACAAAAAGGAGAAGAAGGCGAATTGAGTGGAACAACAGAAGCGGGTTTAAAACGTGCTAAAGAGGAAGAAGCTCTACTTTCTGAAATCATCAACGTGCTCAATGACCGTTTCGGGACAGAATTTGAAGAAGCAGATAAGCTATTCTTTGATCAAATAGAAGCTGAATTGATGGAAGATGAAACCTTGCAGACTCAGGCTAGAGTAAATAAAATCGACACTTTTAAATTCGCTTTCAACGACAAATTCATTGACAAACTCATTGGACGAATGGACCAAAATCAGGAAATTTTTGAGAAAATACTAGAAGACAAAATGTTTGGCGACTTAGTGAAAGAATTAATGATGAGAAAAATATATAAAAAACTGAACGAATAATGCCAACGCTCAACAGCCACACACATTGCCAAGCCGCACCAGCCAACGCTCAAACCAAAGCTTGGCAAAGAGTGTGTCTGTTCCAACGCACACCCAAACCGACCGTCAAACAAGCGGACGAAAAAGAAGCACGATTGCCTAACAGCGGTTTTGCAAAAAAGCGGGTTCAGTGGTTAATTGAACATTCTGCCTCGCATCAAATTTTGTGGTGTATTGACAGTTTAGTTCTCCGAAATCCGCTTCTTCGCAAAGCCGCAAAACGTTACTACCAATGCTAAAAAAACAGACGACACAGCAAGACAATGACTAATAACGGACTTTACATACAGACCATATCAATCAAGCGGACAGACTTTCAAGCTGACCGTGTTTTACCATTTGGGCAAGTGACAGAAGGAAAAGTGAAAGCCGACCCTTTGCATTTTTTAAAATTTCTTTTAGCAAATCCACATTGCCCACATTTGGCTTTGCCCCTCCCGCAAACCAACACTTCGCAAAGCCAAAAGAGTACAATTTTTTCCAACGCACAAATGAAAACAATATTGTAAATGAGAAAACTTAGAGTCATAGATTTCTTTTGTGGTGCTGGTGGTTTTTCTGAGGGATTCAGACAACTGGGATACGAAATCATATACGGATTTGACCATTGGAAACCTGCTGTAGACACTTATAATCATAACTTTAGTTTAAACTGTGAAGTAAAGAACATTTTAGATTTTAAACATTCAGTTGATGAAATTGAGAATTTACCGAATACAGAAATCATCATTGGAAGTCCACCTTGTGTTAGTTTTTCAAGTTCTAACAAATCTGGTAATGCTGATAAGTCTTTAGGGGTTGAACTAACGGAAACTTTTTTGAGAATTGTTGCTGTAAAAAAACATCAGCCAAATTCAGTTCTTAAGGCTTGGTTTATGGAAAATGTTGTAAACTCAAAAAGGTATTTACAGACTGCATATACTTTTAAGGACTTAGGGCTAACGCAATGGGCAAATAAAAATAGAATTAGCCCTCTAAAGATTGCAATTGATTTGTACGACAATACAACAATTATCAATTCAGCCGATTATGGGTCTTTTCAAGCTAGAAAAAGAGTAATATCTGGTGAAATTATTAAGAAAGGGAAACTGATTATTCCAAAAACAACTCATTCTGAAGATGGCCTTGATGGTAAAGAAAAATATTTGACGATTGGAAAAATGAAGAAAAACTTTCCTCATCCCTTTACTAAAAAATCAGATAAAAAAATTATCGACCCACAATATCAATTACAAATTCAACAAAACCAATTGACTGATCATTTCTATGATACAGGGATTTACAAGGTTGAATGGAAATTTTCTAAATATTGGAAAACGAATCACCCCTTTATGGGGAAAATGTCATTTCCTGAAAACGAAAACAAACCAAGCCGTACCATAACAGCAACAAAAATTGCAAATTCTAGAGAGTCAATAATTTATAAATCCGAACTTAATAGAGTTGGTGATGGTGAATATCGTCTGCCAACTATCAGAGAAGCAGCAATAATAATGGGCTTTCCAATTACCTATCAGTTTATAGGAGCAGATAATAGTAAATGGCGATTAGTGGGAAATGCTGTTTGCTGTTCAGTTAGTAGAGCATTCGCAAAAATGGTTATTGAAGACCTTCGACATACAATTCCGAAAAATCTTGTATTAAATAACGAGCCTAATATTGAAGGGGTTATAAATCTTAACACATACAAATTAAAAGTATTCGATAAACCCCCAGTTAAAAACCAAGGATCAAGGTTTAGAAGACACGTCATTAAAGATGGTAATTTAACTGTTACTTTATCCAACTATGACATTGAAAAGAATGCTAAATCAGCCGAAGGCAAATGGTTTACTTCTATTCAATATGGAACCGGCAAGGGATTTCCAATTCAGAAAATAAATGATAAGTTTTACAAAAACATTGAAGAACTAATTAAAGAATATAAAGGGGGTAAAGACTTTCTAAAGTACATCAATAATGGGTTTTCTGAGAAAATTGGAAATGCCAAGGAATTGCAAAAACTTTACGAATTACAAAAGTCAAATTCTAAATATACCGAACCTACTGAGTTAGTTGATACAGTTCAAGACTTAATTGAAAAACTTAACATAGAAAATATTGAAGTTGTACAAAACAAAATCAAAGTATTTAAGCACAAGGATAAAGTGCACCCCTAACTGGTGAATTACGTTTGCCAAAATCTGGTGATTTTCACTTGCGAAAAATTGGCGATTCAAAGTTACTGATTACAATTTCCTGTTCGAGGATATAATTGTTTACTTTTTCTAAAATAAACCCTATCTTTGCATGGTATATCATTCATTAAACAGCTAAAATCAACTTTATGACTGAAATATCACTCGCGAACATAATTTCCATGAGCGACAAAGCCCTTGTGGAGCACATAGGCGCATTTATAAGGCATCACCGCGTGGAGCAGAACAAAACACAGGACGAATTGGCAACTGCAGCCGGAATTAGTCGTTCGACCCTGAGTCTGCTTGAGCGGGGTGAAACGGTTACGGTAACTACCCTGATTCAGGTGTTGAGAGTTTTGGACCAACTGCATGTACTGAGTGCCTTTGAAGTGAAGGAAACGCTGAGTCCACTGGCCTTGGTCAAGCTTCAAAAAGAGAAACGTCAACGGGCAAGATCAACATCGAAGAAGCCGGAAGAAAATAACAAAACAGATTGGTAAGTTATGCAAGTTGCAGAAGTAAAAATACGGGGAACATTGGTAGGTAGGTGGTGCCAGTCCCAAAGCAGTGATTGCCCGGATACGCATACCCGAAGATACATTGTTCACCCCATTCATCCCCCGATTTACAGCCCCATTCTTCTCATCACCTTTTGATTGAGATATTTAAATTCTAATTTTGAAATCCCAACTTTTTCAGCTATATTTGTCTGTTTTTTGAGCAGGCGGGTATTCATTTACGGGTTAAATGCAACACCCACGGAAACAGCCTGCAATTAATTGAATATAAATAAGATAGAAAATAAAATGAGTGAAGAAGAAAAAGTGACGAACGGCGTCTCTTATGGTGCAAGCAGCATTCAGGTTCTCGAAGGTCTTGAAGCGGTTCGGAAACGTCCTGCCATGTACATTGGCGACATTGGTTTGAAAGGGTTACACCATTTGGTTTACGAAGTTGTGGATAACTCCATCGATGAGGCCATGGCTGGACATTGCGATAAAATTGATGTGATTATCAACGAAAATAATTCTATCACGGTTGTGGATAATGGTCGTGGTATCCCGGTTGATTTCCATGAAAAAGAAGGAAAATCAGCACTGGAAGTCGTGATGACTGTTTTGCATGCCGGAGGTAAATTCGACAAGGACAGCTACAAGGTATCCGGAGGTCTCCATGGTGTGGGGGTTTCCTGTGTGAATGCTCTTTCAACTTTACTACATGTGGAAGTTGCACGCGATGGCAAATTGTATATGCAGGAATACGAACGGGGTACTCCTAAACACGATGTGAAAGTTATCGGAGACTCCGACAAGACAGGAACGTCCGTTACTTTTGTTCCTGATGACACCATCTTTACCGAAACGATTTTCCGGAATGAAATCCTGTCTAACCGCCTGCGCGAACTGGCTTTCTTAAATGCCGGGATTACATTGACTCTGACAGACAAAAGGGTTATTCATGAAGATGGTTCATTCAAGTCAGAAGTTTTCCATTCGGATGAGGGTCTGAAAGAATTCGTTGAATACATTGACGAGGCTCGCGAGAAATTGATTGAAAATGTCATTCATATTATCACCGAAAAAAACGGTACCCCGGTGGAAATTGCTATGACTTACAATACCTCTTATAATGAGAATATCCATTCTTATGTAAATAATATTAACACCATTGAAGGAGGTACGCACTTAGCCGGTTTCCGTCGCGGATTAACCCGTACACTGAAAAAATACGCCGAGGACAGCAAAATGCTGGAGAAGGTAAAAGTCGAAATCAGCGGGGATGACTTCCGTGAAGGATTGACTGCTGTTATTTCGATTAAAGTGGCTGAACCGCAGTTTGAAGGTCAGACCAAAACCAAGCTGGGTAACAACGAAGTGATGGGGTCCGTGGATATGGCAGTAAGCGAAGCACTCGGGAACTACCTCGAAGAAAATCCGAAAGCTGCCAAAATTATCGTGGAAAAAGTGATTCTGGCTGCTACCGCACGTGCTGCTGCCCGTAAAGCCCGCGAAATGGTGCAACGTAAATCTCCGCTTTCAGGAGGTGGTTTGCCGGGTAAATTAGCTGACTGCGCAGATAAAGACCCGGAAAAATGTGAATTATTCCTGGTCGAAGGGGATTCGGCAGGGGGTACTGCCAAACAGGGCCGTAGCCGTCAGTTCCAGGCCATCCTGCCCTTGCGTGGTAAAATTCTGAATGTGGAAAAAGCCATGCAACACAAAGTTCTCGAAAGCGAAGAAATCAGAAACATTTATACTGCCCTTGGAGTAACCATCGGAACTGAAGATGACAGTAAGGCACTAAATCTATCCAAACTACGTTATCACAAAGTAATTATCATGACCGATGCAGACGTGGACGGAAGCCATATTGCGACCTTGATCATGACTTTCTTCTTCCGTCACATGAAAGAATTAATAGAGCAGGGCTATTTGTATATCGCTACACCACCGCTATACTTGTGTAAAAAAGGTAAGATTGAAGAATACTGCTGGAATGACACGCAACGCCAGGCCTTTATCGATAAGTATGGAGGCGGTAATGAGGGTGCTATCCATACGCAACGTTACAAAGGTTTGGGAGAAATGAATGAAATCCAGCTATGGGAAACCACCATGAATCCGGAAAACCGGACATTAAGACAGGTTACCATCGAAAATGCGGCTACGGCCGACCATGTTTTCTCGATGCTGATGGGCGACGATGTTGCCCCACGACGCCAGTTTATCGAAGAAAATGCAACCTATGCAAAAATTGATGCGTAATTGCGGATAACAAAAAATTGTGATGACGGATTATAATATCGTAGAAACAGAACATTTGTAGAGACAAGGTATGCTTTGTCTCTACAAAATAATAACCAACAAAAATCAACATCATGAATCTGTTCTGGAAAAAAATCTTAGGCAGACTGACGCCAACGGCTAAATATGAGAAACAGGAGGTTGATTTTCTGACCATCAGCGAAAAGATTAAATCATTGCGATATTCTCAGGCGGTCGATGAGTACAAGAAGCTGCTGCTGTCATCAAAATTTGTTGGTGCTGAGACCAGAAAACAGCAAAAACAAAGGTTGTCGGAATTAAAAAGACATCCGGATGTTGCCTTCTTTCTGAAAAATCAGTCAAAAAAGAACGGTCCGGTTCGCGATGCATATCTTACTTTCAGCGATGACTTCTATCAACAAAAACCAGACGAATCGCGCTGGAATTCCGGGTTCTACTTCAGGAACGAAAAACTAATCCGGAATTATTCTTTCCACAACGAAAAACAAGCTAATAATGCCGGTAATAACACCTTCGTAAATGCTGGTGTGTTGCATATACAGACACGGAGGGAAGCCATGAAATCTCTGGCTTGGCATCCTGTCAATGGTTTTACAGAAAAGCAGTTTGCCTATACTTCTGATGTATTACAATCAGCTATGCATTTTCGGCAGGAAGGTGGCATCTTTAAAGCAAAAATACGATGCTCCGGAAATATTCACCATGCATTTTGGCTCGGAACAGAAAAAAAAGAACCGCATATCAACATTTTCCACTTTAACGGAGCTGAAATTCAACTGGGATTTATGAACCGGCAACAGGGAGATGGCATCATTATCAAAGGAATTAATCCGGCGAAATATTATATATATTCCCTCGAGTGGACAAAAGATGAACTGATATGGTACATCAATAATCTGGTCGTTTTTCGGGCTAAAAACAACGTTCCGAGAGAACAAATGTTTCTGGTTTTCAACTCATTCATTTCTGAGAAAATGACAGGGGAAGAAGGTCTGCTTGAAGTCGATTGGGTAAGGGTTTATCAATGGATTTAAATCGACTCTACAAAAAACCAATCGATTAACACATATAAATTAAGACATGGATATTGATTTTGTGATTACCTGGGTGGACATGGATGATCCAGTTTGGAAACAGGAATTTGCCCGTTATTCAGGTAAAATTGATAATACTAAAAACGAAATTTCTGAAGCCCGTTTCAGAGACTATGGTCTTTTGAAATACTGGTTCAGAGGCGTTGATAAATTTGCTCCCTGGGTAAGAAAAATTCATTTCGTTACCTGCGGACAAAAACCTGAATGGCTGGATCCGAGTCATCCCAAACTAAACCTGGTGAATCACGAAGATTTTATCCCCAAGGAATTTACGCCTGTTTTCAATTCCAACCTGATTGAAATTTACATGCACAAGATTCCCGGACTGGCCGAACATTTTGTGTATTTCAACGATGACTTCTTTATTATCAACCACCTCCCGGAGAATCGCTTTTTTACGAACGGATTACCCAATGATATAGCTGCATTCAGAACTAACTTCGGGTTGTCACAGTTTGGTAAAATGCTGAGAAATAACATCCGGCTGATAAACAAACACTTCGATAAGAAAGAGATCATCAATCGTGATTATGACAAGTGGTTTGACAAATCTTACGGTAAAAGGCGCAGGCTAAACTATTTGCTGAAACCTTACGGTAAGTTTGTCACGCTACGAACACCCCACAATGCACAACCCTATCTGAAAAGAACATTTGTTGAAGTATGGGAGAAATGTGGCCGGGAACTGACCGAAATGTCTACGCACCGGTTCAGGAGCGATCAGGATTTAACTCCCGAGCTTTTCAAAACCTGGCAGATATGTAAATCGGATTTCAATTCATACAACACCTACAGCGACACAAAAATGTTTCCATTGGTACTTAAATCAGGAAAAGCAATCAAGGCTGTACGGGAACAATCCTATAAGTTAGTTTGCCTGAACGATAATGTACATATCCGCAACTATGACAAGGTGCTGGGCGAACTAAAAGCAGCCTTTGACAGTATATTACCAGAAAAATCAGGTTTTGAACTATAACCTTATTTTTCTACTCAATAAGCATTTATTTCTCAAAAGATGATTTTTCAGGAAAGAGTTCTTCCAAAAATGGACGGATTCGCGCTCTGTCACTATCAGTTGCTTTTTCAGTGTCATTTAAACAGAACAGACTAGGTTTGTATTTTAAAATAAAACGCATATAATCCGGCCTCTGCACAGGAATACGACAGGACTCTCTCCTTCCTACATATTTTAAATGACCTTGCTTGGTCGCTAATGCATAAAGTTGAAAAATAATCCGTTGAATATTTAAAGGGCATCTGAAATGATTCGTCAACACACCAGAAAGTTCTTCTTTAAAAACATCTTCAACTACCTCTTTGAAAATTTCTTTTTTATACGAGTCAACATTGTGATGAGATATCCCCGGATAGTGTTTCCCAAACCTACTTTTAATTAATTTGTTCGCGTTTTCAATACTTAAACGATAATTGTTAACCGGTATTTTCAGCAGTTTTTTAAGTCTTATTTCTGTTTTATGAGCAAACTGAAACTGAAACCTTATTATCGGGAACTTATCCTCTGCAAAGAAAAATGAAGGAGATAAATCGGCATTCACAAAATTATCATCATTAGCGTATAAAAAATGCTCCGACAAACCAGGTATGCGATAAATAAACATTTCTATAATAGAGGAATTAAAACACGGCAGTGCAATCTCTGGCAATATCTCCTTATGGTCAACAATCCTCACTCTTGGATTCTCGACATTTAACCACGAAGGAACCTGATTGTCCGTAACAATGTAAATATTTCTAATCCATGGTAGATGTTTTTCTACAGATCTCAGAGAATACTTTATCTCATCATTCGAAATGTAACGTCCGGCTAAATTTACAGAAAATTGAGTTTTATGACTGTTAAGTGTTTCCTGCTTTTTTTTCATCCAGACCGGATCGTTCCCGTCAACCCAGAGATAAACCAAATCAATATTTTCAATTTGTCCTTCCATCATTTAAATTCTGATTTTTTAATACACTGGAAAAATTGAGCTTTTTTCTAATTGAGTTACTATCGCATATTGCAACGAAGAATGTTAAGAACACAGTAAAACGGGTAATGCCAGCCTGAATATATAAAGGTTCTTCTATTAACATGAAAAGAAACATGATCAGCAAAAACATTTGCAACAAATAGGAACGTTTCCGAATTGCCAAACCAAGTATTCCGGCAAGCAACACGACAAGTATAACCAAACCCCATATTCCAAACTGAATCATATTTCCAAAAAACTGATTATGTACGTAATTAAAATCTTTTAAATCCGGGAACAACACTTCTTTCACATTATTAATTGCTGTAGCTTGTTCAAATGAGCCAGTACCCCACCAAAAATGATCTTTTATATACGCAGTTGCTATTTTCAACAGTGAATTTCGTATTTCATCTGCATAAAAACCATTAATTAAATCCTTTCCAAAAATAATCAGCAACAACCCAGTAACAGCATATAACAATAAAAAAAGCTTGAAGTGTTTTGTTTTTAATTTAACATAGTAAAGAACCGATACCGCACACAAAATACAAAAAATCAGAACTCCTATACGACTTTCCATCAAGGCTAAAACGAGAAAGCAAGCTACAACGAAAATGATTAATTCAAATAATGTAATTTTACTTGAATCATCCTGTTTAAAATACAGATAAAAACCTGTTATTAAAGCGAATAACAATACAATAGAAATATAGCTGGGATGATAATAATACGACCAGGAATTAACAAAAAAATATGCTGAGAATTCGTTACCATGTGACAACTTATACTGTTCGACCCAATCAAACATATTAAGCTGGAAACTTAGTTTACTTGTTGTCCATTCAATAAAGCCAGCATCGAGGCATAAAAAATTAAACCACCAATAAACTATACAAACAGCTAAATAAAGTAACATGATTCTAAAAAAAAGACGAGCTATACGTAATAGTGCGCTGTTTGGCAAATTAAAAAAAGAAAACGTTATCGGGAGGAAAAGAAAAGTATATATCTTACCGGGAAAATGAAAACCTTTATGTGTTCCAATAGTTCCCAAAAACAAAAATAAAACATATCCGAAAAGTATGTAATATAATTTATTCGGTAGAAAAAACTCTTTTCTTCTTATAAAAAATAAGAGTGCACACGATACAAACAAAGCTGTAGCAATAGTACCGGCAACCTTATTTAACACAGAAGAAACCAAAAGAATTACTAATGGTAATAAAATCTGAATCTTTTCTTTTTTTAATTGAGATAATCCGGATTTGTTTTTTTTTAACTCTCCTGAAATTAGCCAGGTTGTTCCGGCGAGAAAAAATATAATTGATAATACCCTTGTAATTATTTCTTGTTCAACAGATAATATCCCAATCGAAGATAAAAGGTATAAAATCAGCATCACAGATACTACGACAGCAAGTAAAACATACGTGTAAAGGTTATTCATTATGAAAAATTTTAATACAAATTTACATGTTTTTTTCTATAGTATTATATTTGTAAGATTTTTTTTCTATCTTTATTTTTTTACTGAAAGAAAGGTTGTAATGAATTATAAAAATGCATCTGTAATTATATCTGTCTACGACAAACCAGATTTTCTTCAATTGGTTTTAGATTCACTCAAAAGACAAAGCATCCAAAATTTTGAAATCATTATTTCAGAAGACGGATGTAGTGAGAAAATGAAACATTTTATTGAAAATTACCCGTTTACAACAAAATACAAACATTTGACACAGGAAGATATCGGTTGGAGAAAAAACAAGGCTCTCAACAATGCAATCAGAAATGCTTCCGGCGATTGGTTAATTTTCATCGATGGTGATTGTATATTGCATCCTCGGTTTGTTGAGATGCATTTACGTTATGCCGCAGAGAATCTCATTTTATCGGGGAGGAGAATCAAACTGGATGAAGAAAGCTCAAATGAGTTAATGAAAAAAAAACAGTATAACATCAATAATTTATTTTTTGCCCTGCTTAAAAAGCAAATATTGAAGAAAGGAAGAAGTTTATATATTGAAGAAGGACTCTATATCGCACCAAACAGTATTTTTGCTTTTATCAGGAAATTCCGAAAGTTCGGTCGCGTTTTAGGCTGTAATATGTCCTTTTCCAGGAATGCAATCTATTCAATTAACGGTTTTGACGAAACATACATCTCCCCTACTGTTGGAGAGGACACAGATATCGCATGGAGGTTCAAAGCTGCCGGGTACAAAATGAAATCTCTAAGGAATCTGGCTGTTCAATTCCATTTACATCATCAAATGAACTGGTCAAGCAATCAAAAAAATAAAGACAAAATGCTGGTTAATCAGAAAATAAATAAATACCTTTGCGACAGAGGACTAAATCAAGCATAATCTACATAAAACATTAATCATAAATGTTATGAAATCAAGATTGATATTTCTGTTTAGTTTAATTTTTTTTCATTTGCTATCATTTTCTCAAGAAAAAATACTTTCTGATATTGATAATTATTTTGATTTTCTAGTTTTAGATGGCGCTACCGAACGCCCATATTTGAGTTTCCGCACTTTATCGGATTCCAAATGGACTAATCAAAGCTCTGCATCAAGTATCTGGAAAGAAAATTTCGAAACAAAGAGTAATAAAAAATATAAGTCAATTATAATATATAATCCTGACCTCTTGCTTACCTACAATGGGACATCTCCCTACGGACAAAACGACGGCTTGCTATGGCAGGGAAAGGGCTTAAATGCCTATTTCTCCACTGGGATCCGGTATGAAAAAAAAGGTTTTGAGTTTACACTTAAACCTGAAATTGCATTCTCAGAAAACAGAGAATTTCCTTTTATGCCTCCAAATGCGGTTTTTAACGCAGAGCTGTACAAAAATAAAGCTGCAATATATGGCTATTATGGTATTCATTACATAGATGCTCCCCAACGTTTTGGGAACAAAAGTTTTTTCAATTTTTCCTGGGGAGATTCAGAACTCAGATATACATCAAAATCCTTTACAGTAGGCATAGGAACACAATATTTATGGTTAGGGCCAGCAAAACTCAATCCAATCATTCATTCCAACAATGCCCCTTCATACCCCCGTTTTGACATTGGCGTACGTCCTGTAACGCTTCGCTTTGGAAATTGGTCTGCAGGAAAAATTGAGGCCCGTTTATGGTTGGGGCAGTTAAAAGAATCTGCTTTTTTCGACCATGATAACACCAATAATTCCAGATTGATTTCAGGCTTGTCTTTTGGATATGCCCCTTCTTTCATAAAAGGGTTAACTATCTCTGCAAACCGGAACTTCTTATGCCAATGGGACTTTAAGTCCCTGCTTTCTATTCCCGATTTATTTTTTATTCCCGGAAATATTCATGGGGGACGAGATACCTGGGACCAAAGAGCTTCATTAGGTTTTAATTATTTATTGCCTGAATCGGGATTTGAAGTCTATACTGAAATTGGATTAAATGATTATAGTCCGGGACTGGATGGATATATCAGATATCCTTTTCATTCTATGGTTTACACTTCCGGAGCAAGAAAATCTTTTTCATTTAATGCACTGAACAAACACTACAAAGGAGAACTTCTGCTTGAAATCTCAAATTTAGAAATGTCACAGGATTTTCAGTTTCAATGGAGTTCAACCTTTTATTCACACCATTTAATCACGCAAGGATATACCAATCAGGGACAATGGTTGGGAGCAGGTAACGGAACAGGCGGCAACAGTCAGTATCTTGGATTCAAAACATACCACTCAAAAGGACTATTTAACATTTACATACACAGACAAAATCCTGATAATGATTACATTTATCAGTTTTCACTGGGTACGGAAAACACCGAAGACGTCAAAAAAAACATCAGAAACTTCAAGGCTGTTTTGAGCTCCGGAATTAATGGTGTATATTTTATTAATTCCCACATACAATTTAGGGCAGGACTAAGTTATGTCGTAGAACATAATCCGCTTTATAATGCCATTCGTTGGGAAAAAACCTCGAAAAGACGCTCTGTTCATCTTGAAACAGGATTTATATATAACTTATAAATATTTTATTCACAGGAAACGAACATGAACTGATTTAATCAATTATCTCATCGAAAGTTCCATACAATAATTAAAAAATAAAATTCAATCGTATGAAAAGATCTTCAACAATTATTTTGTTTCTGATTACTTGCTTTTTGATTCAGGCAGCACAAGTGGATACAATCAGTGTTTATGCTGAAAAAATGAAGAAAGAAATCAAGACTGTCGTAATAAAGCCTGAAAACTACTCAAAAAAGAAACAATACCCAGTTGTGTACCTTTTGCATGGTTACAGTGGTGATTATGCCAATTGGGTCAACAGAGTTCCGGCAGTTAAAGAGTTGGCGACTCAATACGGAATACTGATTGTCTGTCCCGACGGGGGATACAGTAGTTGGTACCTGGACAGCCCCGTGGATCCAGGTTTTCAATACGAATCGTTTATCACTAAGGACCTAATTAGCTTTATTGATAAACAATATGCGACCATACCCAACCGTAACGGGAGAGCCATAACCGGATTAAGCATGGGAGGTCACGGGGGCCTGTATCTGGCTATCCGCAACCGGACTTTATTTGCTCATGCCGGAAGTATGAGCGGAGCTGTGGACGTTTTAGGCACATCAAAAAAATATGACCTTACCAAACGGATAGGGAAGAGCTACGAAGAAGCTCCAGAACTATGGCGCTCTCATTCTGTGGCATATCTCGTAGAAAGCTTGAACAATAAAGATTTGAATATCATTATTGATTGTGGTGTTGCTGATTTTTTATATGAAATGAATGCTGCTTTGCATCAGAAACTAATCAAGCTGAGAATTGATCATGATTATATCGAACGTCCGGGCAAACACAATTGGGAATACTGGGCTAATGCGATACATTATCAGGTGTTGTTTTTCAGCCGGTGTTTCACTAAAGGAGAAAGTAATTGATAAAATTTTAATATCAGCAATTTAATCGGAGAAAGGGAAATAATAGTTTAATCATGTTCTCAGATACAAAACAGGCTGTCCGGATACCAGACAGCCTGTTTCTTTATCTGTTTTAAATACTCCTTATAACTGAGGTCCGGCAACTTTCAATGCAATAGCATCTTCATTATCGCAATACTGCTCGAAGTTAGCAATATATTTTGCTGCAAGCTGTTTTGCTTTTGCAGTCCAGTCAGCTTCAGTCGGATAAGTATCACGAGGATCCAGGATACCTTCTGAAACATTTTTCAGAGCAACCGGAACTGTCAGATTCAACACCGGAATATGTTTGGTTTCAGCTTCCAGAATAGAACCATCGATAATGGCATCAATAATGGCACGTGTATCTTTCAGGGACATACGTTTTCCTGTTCCGTTCCAGCCGGTATTAACCAAGTAAGCTTTTGCTCCATGCTCCTGCATTTTAGCAACCAGTGTTTTAGCGTACATTGTCGGATGCAATGTCAGGAAAGCTTCACCAAATGCAGGTGAGAATGACATCTGAGGTTCTGTGATACCACGTTCTGTTCCGGCTAATTTTGACGTGTAACCGCAAAGGAAGTGATATTGAGCAGCTTTATCATCCAGAATAGATACGGGAGGTAATACACCGAATGCATCAGCCGACAGGTAAATAATCTTAGAAGCATGTCCTGCACGTGAAGGCAACACAATTTTGCTGATGTGATGAATAGGATAAGAAACACGTGTATTTTCCGTTTTAGAAGCTGCGGCAGAATAATCAGGCGTACCGTCTTCCTTAACTGTTACGTTTTCAAGTAGCGCATCACGTTTGATAGCTCTCCAGATATCCGGTTCGTTTTCTTTGCTTAAGTCAATTACTTTCGCATAACAACCACCTTCATAGTTGAAAACTCCGTGATTGTCCCAACCATGCTCATCATCACCAATCAGGTAACGTTTCGGGTCGGCCGACAAAGTTGTTTTACCCGTTCCCGAAAGACCGAAGAAAATTGCAACATCTCCGTCAACACCCACATTCGCAGAACAGTGCATAGAAGCAATACCTTTTAATGGCAGATAATAGTTCATCAAAGCAAAAATACCTTTCTTCATTTCACCACCATACCAGGTACCACCGATAACCTGCATTTTGCGGGTCAAATCGAACAATGTGAAGTTCTCTGAATGAAGTCCCTGCTCTTTCCAGTTCGGGTTTGTCGTTTTTGAACCATTCAGACATACGAAATCAGGCTCACCATAGTTTGCCAGTTCGTAATGAGATGGACGGATGAACATATTAGTCACAAAATGAGCCTGCCATGCCACTTCCATGATGAAACGCACTTTCATGCGGGTATCTTCGTTGGTACCACAGAATGTATCAACCACGTATAATTTTTTTGCACCGGAAAGTTGTTTGGTTACCAGATTCTTACAAGCGTCAAACACTTCAGGAGTTGTCGGACGATTGATGGTACCATCCCACCAAAGCGTATCCTTTGTTGTGTCGTCCAGAACAATGAACTTATCTTTAGGAGAACGGCCCGTAAAAATACCAGTATCAACTGCTACAGCACCGGTTTTTGTTAACACTCCCCTTTCGAATCCTTCATTCGCAGGGTCAATTTCGGCTTGAAAAAGCTCTTCATAAGACGGATTGTGTACGATTTCGAAGTTCCCCGAAATACCATACTTGCTTAAATCCAAATTTGCCATTTGCTAATAAATAAATAAAATTGTGTTTATATAATGTTCTTTATCTCCTTAAAAAAACCTACCCCCTTCTTCAGGCGATACAAAAGTACGATAAATATTTTAGCTACGAAAACAATTAAGGAAATTTTTCTTTAATTAATCAAAAAAACCATTTTCAATCTTTTTTAATGTTAGTATCCCACGAAAAAATTGTATTTTTGTGGCTATTGTAAATCTCAGAAATTATTAAGAACATATATGAAGATAAAAATTGTCAACCACTCCAAACACGCTCTTCCTGAATACGCAACCGTTCACTCGGCAGGGCTGGATTTGCGGGCTAACCTGGATGAGAAAATTATACTTAAACCTTTAGAGCGCAAACTGGTTCCAACGGGATTATTTATAGAACTGCCGGTTGGTTACGAAGCGCAAATTCGTCCGCGCAGCGGACTGGCCATCAAAAAAGGGATAACTATTCTGAACTCGCCGGGAACTATTGATGCCGACTATCGGGGTGAGATTTGTGTGATCCTGATTAATTTATCTTCAGAAGATTTTGTGATTGAAGATGGTGAACGTATCTGCCAGATGGTAATTGCTTCACATGTACAGGCAGAGTGGGTTGAAGTTGAAGAATTGGGCGCTACCGATCGCGGAGCAGGTGGCTTTGGACATACCGGTGTATGAAATTAAAAAATCAAATCATCTATTTTTTACTTTTTACGTTATTTTCCTGCAACAGCATAAAACATGCTACGCTGGAGAATAAGGAAAATCATGCCTTATCCGAAGAGGAACAACGTGAGTTTTATTTTCATTTTTACGAAGGTTTAAGACTCAAGGAAGAAGGTTTGTTGGCTGAGGCTTATGAATCATTTCTAAAAAGCAGTAAAATAGACTCCACCGATACCGGATTAAATGTCGAAATTGCTTTTATGGAACTTGCTTCCGGAAAAAAAGAGGAAGCCTTGAAGGGTCTGCAACAAGCTGTTCTGGCCGAACCTGACAACTGGTGGTACAACACCAACCTCATCAGTTTGTATATTCAGGATAAAAAATACGAAGAAGCCATAGCCATTGGTGAGTCTTTGCTAAAAAAATATCCTGAGAAAGAGTACACATACAACGTTTTGATCCAGTTATACAAAGAAACAAAGCAACCTTCTAAAGCCATCGCTTTATACCAGAAACTGGAACGCATTACCGGCATCAATGAGCGCATCATTTTTGACAAAATAAGACTTTACCTGGCTGAAAACAACATCAAAAAGGCACATGCTGAAATTGACAAGCTAATTCAGAGATTCCCCAAAGATAACAGGTATCGTATTTTGAAAGGGGATATGTTAATGCAACAGGGTAAATTACAGGAGGCATATACCTTGTATCTGTCAATCCTGGAGAATGACCCGCAAAACCCACTTGTGTTTGTTTCTCTTTCCGAGTATTACAAAGCAGTAAATAATCATGAAAAATCACTCGAATATATCATGCTTGCGTTGCAAAACGGACAGTTAGACATGACCAGTAAATTAGAAATTCTCGGACAACACATTGAACATATCATCAAGGCGGACGGAAAAATTGAAGAAACTGAAAAACTATTTAAACTACTAATTGACTACTATCCGCTGGAAGAAGAAGTACATGGTTATTACGCCGCCTTTCTCCAATATCTGAAAAGATCCGAAGAAGCCGTGCTCGCTTATGAATCGATGTTGAATATCAACCCCAGAAACCAGCAAACCTGGTTGAATCTGATTCAAATTTATTTTGATAAAAAAGAGTATGATACAGTTATCCGGATTACAGACAGAGCAATCGATGCCGCAGATGAGAAACTCATTTTTTACTTCTACAAAGGTATTACATTAGAGATAACAGAACAATATGAAGAAGCTCTTAATACACATAAGACTGCACTTACTCTCTTTAAAGAAGGTGAAAAACCTGAATTAAAAAGTGATATCTTTGCCCATCTGGGAGATATCTATATGAAATTTGAAAAAACAGAAGAAGCTTATCAGGCTTATGAAGAGTCTGTTACAATAAATCCTAATAACCTGATCGCCTTGAATAATTTTGCATATTATCTTTCTATTGAAAAGAAAGAGTTGCAAAAAGCGGAAAGAATGAGCGCCAAGACAGTGGAAAAAGAGCCCCGTAACAGTACTTATTTAGATACTTACGCCTGGATTTTCTATCAACAGGGAAATTATTCACTGGCAAAATTTTATATAGAAAGGGCCATTGATAACATGAAAAACGACCAGACACCGGGAGTAATTCTGGAACATTACGGAGACATTCTCTGGATGCTTGGAGACCAGGATACCAAAGCGATTGAGACATGGAAGAAAGCGTATGATTCAGGCCATCAGACTGAAGAATTGAAAGCAAAAATTGAAAATAAAGGCTGGAACAGATAACATGCAAAAGGATTTCATAAGAATAATACTGACAGTGTTGGTTTTCATTACAATTGCAGGATGTAAAACAACAAAAAAAACAGTTATGCCTGAGAAACAGACTGAGGCTCAACTATTATTGACAGAAATACGAAAGGCAGAACCGAAATTCACTAATATTGAATTTAAACGCATGAATATCGGCATCAGTCTGAATGAAAAAACACGATACAACAGTGTCGCAACTTGCAAAATTATTCCCGATTCTGTTATTCATATTTCGGTACAGCCCTTTTTTGGCGTTGAAATGTTTATTGCCAGACTGACACCAGAGCAGATTCTTGTAATCGACAAAATAAAAGGTATCTATTATCAATCGGATTACAGTATCTTTGAACAACAATTCGGAATTGCCATTAATTATCTTACTTTTGAATCTCTGTTCACCAATAAACTCTTTTTCATCAATAAAACAAATCATATTGATCCTGTTCTGATGAATGCAACTGAAAAGAGTGGGAGCAAAATGCTATCCTATCAGCATGCTACATTGAATCAGCATTTTTTCCTGAACGAAAATTACAGGATACGGGAAATGGCTGTCAATTCCAATTCCGGGAATGAGCAGTTTATGGCTTTTTATTCGGATTTCACGCAAAACGGAAACTTAACCTTTCCTTACGGGATACGTTTTCAACTGAAAAACAAAACAGAATTGTATAGCCTCAACATGTCAATCAGCCGGTTTGCTGTTGATGAAAACATAACGATTCCAGCGTTAAACCTGAGTCAATACCGGCAAGGAAATATTTCGTCACTGATCAAATAGGAAAGAATATGCGAAAGATAGTCACTATATTACTCATGCTGCTGACCCTGACCATTGCCGTCGGTCAGACGATTAAAGAACTGGAGGAGCAACGCAGGAATGCCCTGAGAAGGCTTGAGACCACAAGTAAAGTCCTGAGTGAGACCAAAAAAACACAGCGTAGTTCGCTTAACAAACTGAATATTATCAATAAGAATATCAACGAAAGAAAATCGCTTATCAATCATATCAACAAGGAAATATCGACTTTAGATACTGAAATTAATAAGCTGAACAATGAAACCAGAAAGCTGGAACTGGAACTGGAAACCTATAAGGCTGATTATGCCAATATGGTGAGAGAAGCTTATATCAACCGGAGTGTTTACTCAAAAATACTGTTCGTTTTGTCGGCTGAAACATTTGATCAATCTTTCCGTCGCCTTCGCTATATGCAGGAGTATTCGGAATACCGAAAAGAACAGATGCGAAAAATTGAAAACACGAAACTCGAAATAGCAAGTAAGACAGAGCAACTGGCTCAGCATAAAAAAACACAGGTTGATATCAAATCACAAAAAAGCGCTGAACAACAGAAACTAATTGCCGATCAAAGGAAAGAAAACTCTGTATATTCTGATTTAAAAAAGAAAGAAAAAACATTACAGGCAGATCTGAAAAAGCAGCAAAAAATTGCGAACGATCTGAACCGGAAAATTGAGGCCCTAATCGCTGAAGAAGTAAGAAAAGCAGAAGAAAAAAGAAGAAAAGAAGAACAGGCCAGAAGAGCAAAAGAGCCCGACAGCAAGGAATCTGCGACAAAACCGCGAACAACTGAAACGGGGTATGCCATGACCAAAGAAGAAAAACTCATTTCGGGTAATTTTGCAGCGAATTCCGGTCGCCTTCCCTGGCCGGTAGATCGGGGTTTTATCAGCGGAAGATTTGGAGTTCAACCTCATCCGACGTTGAAATATGTAACGACAAACAACAAAGGCATTTATATACAGACACCTTCCAAAACAAATGCCCGTGCTGTTTTCGAGGGAGTTGTCACGCAACGTTTCTCGGTTCCGGGAAGTAATAACGGAGTCATTATTCAACACGGGCAGTACCGGACTGTTTATGCCAACCTCACAAACATTTATGTTCGCGTGGGTCAGAAGGTAGAAGCCAAACAAAGCATCGGACAGATTTATACTGACCCGGAAAATGACAATAAAACGGAGTTGTTTTTTCAGATATGGAAGGACCGGACCATTTTAAATCCGGAATCGTGGATAGCCAGGTAGAATCTTAAAAACATTAAATTTCATAAAAAGAGATATGGACGAACTGAATGGTGTGCAACAGGTTGATTACAGCGACAGCAATATTATTACGCTGGAGGGACTGGAACACGTCCGCCGCCGTCCCGGTATGTATATCGGCAAACTTGGTGACGGTTCGCATGCAGATGACGGGATTTATGTGTTGTTGAAAGAAGTGCTAGACAACTGTGTGGATGAATTCCGGATGGGAGCCGGGAAACAAATTAACGTTACTCTTCACGACAGATATGTGGAGGTCAGGGACTTTGGACGCGGAATTCCGCTCGGGAAAATGATTGACGCAGTTTCAATCATGAACACCGGGGGAAAATACGATTCGAAAGCTTTTAAAAAATCGGTTGGATTGAATGGCGTGGGGACAAAAGCGGTGAATGCTCTGTCGAATAAGTTTATTGTGCAAAGTTTCCGTGATGGACAAACACGCCGGGCTGAATTTGAAAAAGGGAAAATTACATCTGAAACGGGTATTATTGAAGATAATACTTCGGAAAGAGGAACCTATATCTATTTCGAACCCGACGATACCATGTTCGAGAAGTACAAATACAACGAAGATTTCATCGAAACGATGCTTCGTAATTATGCGTATCTCAACACCGGTCTTACCATCAGGTTCAACGATAAAAAAATAAGCTCTAAAAATGGTCTGCTTGATCTGCTGAATGAAAATATCACAGCGGATATGCTCTATCCTATTATCCATCTGAAAGGGGAAGACATCGAAATTGCCTTTACACACACCGATCAGTATGGAGAGGAGTATTATTCTTTCGTGAATGGTCAACACACAACTCACGGAGGTACACACCAGAGCGCCTTCCGGGAAGCTGTGGGTCGCACCATCAAGGAATTCTACAACAAGAACATGGAGCTGACCGATATCCGTAACGGCATCGTGGCTGCTGTCGCTATCAGTGTGGAAGAACCGGTTTTCGAATCACAGACCAAAACAAAACTGGGTTCGAGAGACATGTCTAAGGACGGAATTTCGATCAACAAGTTCATTTCAGATTTTCTGAAAAAGGAATTAGATAATTACCTGCACCGAAACGCTGAAACTTCCAACACGCTGTTGCAGAAAATTCAGGATTCGGAGAAGGAGAGAAAAGCCATTGCCGGTGTAACCAAACTGGCCCGGGAACGTGCCAAGAAGGTCAACCTGCACAACAAGAAGCTCAGGGACTGCCGGCTGCATTACAACGATGCAAAAGGAAATGTGGAAGATACCTGTATTTTCATCACCGAGGGCGACTCGGCGAGTGGCTCTATTACCAAAAGCCGCGATGTGAATACCCAGGCTGTTTTCAGTTTGAGGGGTAAACCGCTCAACAGTTACGGTCTTACCAAAAAGATTGTGTATGAAAACGAGGAGTTTAACCTGCTGCAGGCGGCACTGAATATTGAAGAAGGAATTGATGGTTTACGATACAACAAAGTGATTGTAGCAACCGATGCCGATGTCGATGGGATGCATATCCGTCTGCTGCTGATAACTTTCTTCCTTCAGTTCTTCCCCGATCTGATTAAAAAAGGACATGTGTACATCCTGCAAACACCTTTGTTCAGGGTACGGAATAAAAAAGAAACGATCTACTGTTATTCGGAAGAAGAACGGATACAGGCAATAGCCAGACTGGGAGCAAATCCTGAAATCACCCGTTTTAAAGGATTGGGAGAAATATCGCCGGATGAATTTAAACATTTCATTGGGAAAGACATCAGGCTGGATCAGGTTACACTCAAGAAAGAAGATGCTGTATCCGAGTTGCTTTCTTTCTATATGGGTAAAAACACATCTGAGCGACAGAACTTTATCATCGATAATCTGGTTATAGAAGAAGATGTTGAGTGATGAGTATTTCATGCAGCAGGCCCTCGCCGAAGCCCGGAAGGCTTTCGAACGGGAGGAAGTCCCGGTGGGAACTGTCATCGTGTGCCAGGATCGAATCATCGCACGCGGACATAACCTCACTGAAACGCTAAATGACGTGACTGCGCACGCTGAAATGCAGGCCATAACTGCTGCCGCAGGTTTTCTGGGAGGAAAATACCTGACCGACTGCACTATCTATGTCACCGTTGAACCCTGTGTGATGTGTGCAGGTGCCCTCGGATGGTCGCAAATCAGCCGGATTGTATACGGCGCCAGTGATGAAAAACGTGGATTTTTACGCTTTGCTCCTCTGGGAATTCATCCCAAAACCATCGTTACCGGTGGTGTGCTTGAAGATGAATGTGCTGTCCTGATGAAAGAGTTTTTTCAGAAGAAAAGATAAAATATGCTGAAAGTATATCGCGCTTCTGCCGGTTCCGGAAAGACATTCCGTCTTACACAGGATTATATCGGCCTGCTTTTCGATGCTGACAAACCCAATCACCATCGGCGTATACTGGCTGTGACCTTTACCAACAAGGCTACAGAGGAGATGAAGTCGCGTATCCTGAAAGAACTTCACTTGTTGGCAATCGGACAACAATCTCCATACCGGACGGATTTGATGAAGAAAAAAAATCAATCGGCCGAAGCCATCAATCAGCAGGCCGGTAAAATTCTCATCAATATTCTGCACGATTATGCCGCTTTCTCCATCAGCACAATCGACCGCTTTTTTCAGCAGGTTATCCGTGCTTTTGCCCGCGACATTGGTGTACACGGTGGTTATGCACTCGAATTAGATACTTCGCAGGTGCTTGACCAATCGGTTGACAACCTGTTTTTCGATTTATCTGAAAAAGAAAACAAACAATTACTGGAATGGCTTACCTCATACGCAGAAGAAAGAATTGAAAATGCCGAGAACTGGAATATGCGATCAAGTATCCTCGAGCTTGGTTATGAAATTTTTAAGGAGAGTTATCAGCATAAAGCAGCTGAGACCAACGAAAAATTACACGATCGCAAATTCCTGTCCGAATTCCGCAGCAAATTACATTTTATCATCGACGATTTTGCCGCCAATGCCAAAAGAATAGCAGATGAAGCCCTGCAAATCATACAAAATAACGGATTACAACTGGAAGACTTCAAAGGAGGCTCCCGTACCGGCATGAAATATCTGGAAAAAGTATCCCGCGGAGTGTTGGAATTGAAAGATTCATTTTTCAAAATGGCTGAAGAGGTTGAATCCTGTTATACCCAAAAGACTCCTCAACACATCATTCAATCCATCAACGCCGTATATCAGGGTGGATTGCAATCGAAAATGCAGGAATTGATTGCTCATTTCGACGAACATCTGCCTATCCGGAATTCAGCATTAATCATCCAGAAACACCTGAACACGCTCGGCATCCTGTCGGATTTGGCAATGCAAATCAAAAAACTGACCACCGAGCAAAACATTATGCTGATTTCGGATTCGAACCTGCTGCTAAATAAAATTATCGATGATAGCGATGCGCCTTTTATCTACGAAAAAAGCGGTCTGCTTATTGATCATTTTATGATTGATGAGTTTCAGGACACCTCAGTATTACAATGGAAAAACTTCCTTCCGTTGATTAAAAACAGCCTGTCTTCGGGTAACGATAACTTAGTGGTGGGTGACGTTAAACAAAGCATCTACCGCTGGCGTAATTCTGACTGGAAACTACTGGATAGCCAACTCTATCAGGATTTCAGTAAGGAAGAGATAAAGGACGAAAATCTCGACACCAATTGGAGAAGCGATAAGAACATTGTTGATTTTAACAATACTTTTTTTGTAGAGGCATCCAGTCGTCTGCAACGGAAATTAGATGAGAATATTGAAAATTCCGATGCGAATCAAAATCAGTTAGAAGACTTAAAAGGTAAAATAAGCAATGCCTATCAGGAAACAGTGCAGCAGGTTCCTGATAAAGCCGGCACAGGCCGGGTCCGGTTTGAATTTACAGATGACACAGAGGAAGATATTTCCTGGAGAGAAATCAGTTTGAAGAGACTTCCTGGTATACTCGAAGATTTTCAGTCGCGCGGATACAAACCCGGCGATGTGGCTATTTTGGTAAGGACCAATAGCGAAGAAAAACAAGTCATACAAACACTGCTGAATTATAAAACAACTCCCGAAGCCAAACCAGAGTTCAGTTACGATATCATGGGGACCGAAGGACTGATGGTCGAATCGGCCTCCACCATTAAATTTCTCCTGGGAATCCTTCGCCTGCTCATAAATACGGAAGATTCTGTTCAAAGAGCGATTGTAAATCAGGAGTATGCTCAGGGGAAATTAAAACTCCCGGTCAATGAAGCCCTGAAAGTTTCGATGTCGGGCAACAATCCTGAAAATGGTCTGTCATCTTTATTTTCTGAGGACGAAAACGAACAATTGCTGCAATGCAAACACCTCTCCTTGTTCGAAATGACAGAGAAAATAATTGCACTGTTCGATTTACCGGCCTGGCATAATGAAGTAGTTTTCCTGCAGGCATTTCAGGATATCATTTACAAATTTACTACCGGAAAATCCTCCGATCTGAACTCATTTTTGCAATGGTGGGAAAAATCCGGTCATAAGCAATTTATCGCTACCCCGGAAAATGAACTGGCATTTCGCATCATGACCATACACAAATCCAAGGGACTTGATTTCAAAGCTGTCATCATTCCTTTTTGTGACTGGGAACTGGATAGCCGGATGCGAAATATTCTTTGGTGCGAAACTAACGTAGCACCATTTAACGGGTTGCCTTTGATACCGGTAGAATACACCTCAAAACTGGGAGACTCCATTTTTGCCGGGCAATATTTCAGGGAAATGATGCATACGTATATCGACAACCTGAACATCGCTTATGTGGCTTTTACGCGGGCCAAACATGAAATGGTGGGTATTTGTCCGCTTCCCAAAGAAACCAAAAGCGGAGAAATCAAACTGAACACGCTTGCATCCCTGTTGTTTCTTTGTTTCAACAACACGCAGGGTGAGCTTTTAAATACTCATTTCAATGCGGAAGAAAAATTTTATGAACTCGGGAAAGCGCTTCTTGTACCTCCGGAAAATAAACAGCATATAAACGAAACGCAGAAACTCAGCGATTATCCAACCTGCGATGTCACCGGCCGGCTTAAGCTTAAACATAAAATCAGCATGTTCAACCGGGAAGAAATTGACATCACGGAGAATCCGCTTGATTATGGTAACCTGATGCATGAAATTTTCTGCCGTATCAATGCTCCGGAAGATCATGCCGGAATCATTGCTGAATTTATAAGGGAAGGCAGAATAACCTCGGAAGAAGCTGTTAAAATAACATCTGATATTGATGATTTCTGGCAGATGCCGGAAGTGGAAAACTGGTTTAGGGAAGGTGTTCAGGTACTAAACGAAACAACCATCCTGACCCCTGAAGGACATCAATATCGCCCTGACCGGATCATCCTGGAAGGACAAAAAGCCCTCGTGATCGATTACAAGTTCGGTGAACACGAATTGCCTTCTTATCAAAAGCAGGTGAAGAATTACACCATATTGCTGAACAGGATGGGTTATGAAACATCGGCCTATTTGTGTTATGTGAAATTAAAAAAGGTTGTTGCATGCGGGTAAATGTAGAGACGGGGCATGCGGGTAAATGTAGGGACAGGGCATGCCGGATAATGTAGAGACAGGGCATGCCCTGTCTCTACGCGCAACACACCAATATTAATATAAAATATGATAAAATTAATTATTTTCGATTTGGATGGCACCTTATTAGATACCATCGAAGACTTGGCAAACGCAACCAATCACGCGTTGAAACAATTCAATTTTCCATTGCACGACACCGCGAGTTACCGTTTTTTTGTAGGCAATGGTATCAATAAACTAATCGAACGGGCACTGCCGGAAGAACACAAAAACGCAGATGCCATTTCGATGGTAAAACATGAATTTCTGAAATATTATTTATTTCACGCGGATGATTGTACCAAACCCTATCCCGGCATAACTGAATTATTGACCAAACTTCAGCAGGGGGGATATCAACTCGGTGTGGCATCGAATAAGATGCACGATGCAACAGTAGATTTGGTAAAGCGATTCTTTCCCGACATCAGTTTTACATCTGTACTCGGACAGCGTGATGGTATCCCGGTTAAACCGTCGCCGGATATTTTAAATGAAATCGTGAACACAGCCGGGGTTCTGAAAAGCGAAACTCTGTACATCGGCGATTCTGGAATCGATGCGCAGACAGCCATCAATGCCAATATTCAATTCACAGGCGTATTGTGGGGTTTCCGGCCTCGTCAGGAACTCGAAGAGGCAGGAGCGGAAAGATTTGTCGAGAAACCGGAAGAGATTCTGTTCAATTTATAGTGTTTATTTCGATTGATTCGAATGCTTCTGTTCGAATCAATCGAATCGGGCTATTCGAATCAGTCGAACAGAGCGAGTCGAACCGGTCGAATAGCGTTATGCGAGTCGGTCGAAATAATCTCCTGAATAGTCTGTATTTCATAAACAATTATATCCCCGGTTCCAATTTGGAGAGTTTTTTCTATTTTTGTACTGATTCCTTTTATCTCCGGATTCTTAATTTAATACGTATGAAACTGTTATTCACAATATTGCTTTTCCTGATCTCTCTTTTTGCCTTTGCTTCCAACGACAATATTGAGTTGCTAATCAGCGAACTGGATTCCGTTGTTGAAAATCATCAGTTTTATTCCGATCAAAAGGAAGAAAAATTATCGTCGTTAAAGGAACTGTTGAAATACTCAGACTCTATTGAACAACAATTTAATATCTCCGGGAAATTATTTGATGCATACAGCGCATATAAATCAGACTCCGCACTTGTCTATGCACGCAAAAAACTGCAACTGGCAGAGAAATTGAATAATAAGGAATACATTACTGATGCACGACTTAATTTAGCATCCATCATGGGAACAATGGGGATGTATAAAGAAGCCGTGGATTTGTTGGAAACGGTGGACATTCAAAAGTACCCTGATCTGAAGGCTTACTATTTCCATATCAACCGCACTGTTTTTGGGTTTATGGCCGATTATGCCGTATCGGTGCAGGAAAAAGCACGTTACGATCTGCTGACGGATGCTTACAGAGATTCTTTATTAACAGCCAATCCACCTTCCTCCAGTCCGCACATCCTGGTGAAATCGGATCAGTTGATTCTCAATAAGCATTATGATGAAGCTTTGCAGATGTTGCAAAGTTATTTTCCGACCATTAAAGAAGAAAATGTGCACGAAAAAGCCCTGATTGCCTACAGCATCTCCATGGCTTACCGGGGAAAAAAAGAACGTGAGGAAGAAAAAAAATGGCTTACCATTTCGGCTATCCACGACCTGAAATCGGCAACCAAAGAATATGTTTCGCTTCGGTTATTGAGTTTTATGCTTTATGAGGATGGCGACATCGACCGGGCATATCTCTACTCGCGCCGCTCGCTCGAAGATGCCCTTTTTTGTAACGCGCGACTCCGAACCATCGAAATCTCGGAGATCATGCCCATTGTGGACAAAGCATATCAACATCAGACCTTGTCGAAACAAAGACTGATGATGATTACTATTTTTATCATCAGCTTTTTATCCATCGCCCTGATGATAGCAGTTTTCTTCATCTACCGGCAAATGAAAAAACTGGCCGCCGCCCGTAAAAATCTTTCGTTAACTAATGATCAACTGAACGAACTGAACCATGAACTCTTCCGTATCAACAAAGAGTTGAAAGATACCAATGAAACACTTTCTGAAAGTAATATCATCAAGGAAGAATATATCGGGCGTTACATGGATCAATGTTCGGAATACATTGACAAACTGGACAATTATCGCCGCTCACTCAATAAACTCGCCGGTACCGGGAAAACCGAAGAGATGATGCACCTTATCAAATCAAATCAATTGATTGAGGACGAATTGAAAGATTTTTACCACAACTTCGACATTACTTTTCTGCAATTATTTCCCGATTTTGTGGAAGAATTCGGAAAACTTCTTTCCGACGACGAAGGCTTTCAGCTGAAACAGGGGCAACTGATGACCACCGAGTTACGCGTTTTTGCATTAATTCGTCTGGGCATTACCGACAGCGTAAAAATATCTCATTTTTTGCGATGTTCTTTATCTACTGTATATAACTACCGTACTAAAATGCGGAATAAGGCTCTTGGAAACAGAGAAGAATTTGAAGATAAAGTCATGAGAATAGGTTTAGGAAACAACTAAACCGGAGTTTATTTTTTCTAAAGTTACTACTAATTTCCTCCGATCCAAATCACATAATTGATTGAAAATTAACCATTAGAGTTAATACTTCTTTTAAATTCACTACTATCCTGTTCCATTCGGTTTTTTGGATTTCTTTACCTTCTATATTTGTATCGGGGAAAAGCGAATCCCGGCAAATTAATCTTAAATATATATCTAACATGAAGTTAAACATGAAAAAATTTCTTCTCAACTTCCTGCTTACAGGTAGTTTGATGGCATGGATACTTCTTCCTGTAGCAGCGCAGACAAGCAGCCGCAGCATTACGGGAAAAGTAGCGGATGTGAATGGCGATCCATTGATCGGCGTAAGTGTGGTGCTCAAAGGCACTTCTTCAGGAACAATTACAGATTTCTCGGGGAGTTTTACCCTGACATCAAATTCTTCAAACCCGGTATTGTTGGTCTCTTATGTAGGTTATACCACTCAGGAAGTGGTGGTGAAAAGTAGCCCGGTAAACATCGTGCTGACTGAAACATCGGAACAACTCGAAGAAGTAGTGGTGGTGGGTTATGGCACTCAGCGAAAGAAAGATCTCACCGGATCTGTTTCTGTGATTAAATCGGATGAACTTACGTCCTTACCTGTTCCAAGCATCAGTGATGCCATGCAGGGTCGTGCGGCCGGTGTTCAGGTTATCAGTTCAGGAACTCCCGGTTCGGATGCAACTTTCAGAATTCGTGGTACCGGTACCATCAACGACAGCAATCCGTTGGTTGTCATCGATGGTGTTCCTGTATCTGGCGGACTTAATCAACTGAATATGGACGATGTTGAGTCGCTTCAGGTATTAAAGGATGCCTCCGCAACAGCTATTTATGGTTCGCGGGGAGCTAACGGAGTGGTCATTGTAACCACCAAACGTGGAACTCAGGGCGTTGAAAAATCAAATCTCAGTTTTAATTATTCTTATGCACTACAACAACCTACCAATGTGGTAGAGATGTTGAATGCAAGTCAGTTTGCTCAACTTCAGAATGAAATGCTGACCAATGGCGGACAGGTTCCTAATCCTGCTTTCTGGGATCCTCAGAGTCTGGGTGTGGGCACCAACTGGCTTGGCGAAATCTTCCGCACCGCTCCCATGCAGAACTATTCTCTTTCTTATTCGGGTAACAGTGAAAAAACAAACTATTATATCTCCGGTAATGTGCTCAATCAGGAGGGTATCGTGATCGGTACAGGGTTTAAACGTTTTTCACTGCAGGTGAACGCCGACAGCAAAGTAAACTCCTGGTTAAAAGTGGGTAACACCATACTGCTGAACCACGATTTGAAACCCAGCGGAAGTTACAGCATCCAAAATGCTATGCTCGCATTGCCTACACAACCCGTAAAACGATCTGACGGAAGTTACTCAGGCCCGGTAGCTCAACCCATTTATGACGGAGATATAGAAAATCCGGTTGGGAAAGCTCTTACCGTTGAAAACCTGACTTCAGGATACAATCTGATGGGATCGGTTTATGCGGAACTGGAATTAATGAAAAACCTGAAATTCAAAACAACCTACGGTTTGCAGGCTAATTTCTGGGATTCACGTACCTGGTCGCCCACTTATAAATGGGATACAAGCATCAACAGTTCAGCTTATCTTTATCAGCGATATAATAAGAGCATTACCTGGTTATGGGATAATACTCTCTCTTATGAAAAGACAATAGGAGATCACCGTGTAGGTATCATGGCAGGTACCAGTGCTCAGGAAAACCGCAACAATTATATCAATGCATCAGTCAAAAAATTTGCGAGTGAAACGACGCAACAACTCGATAACGGGATTGAACAACCCACAAACGGAGGGAACACCTCCAGTTGGGCACTCCTTTCGTATATGGGACGTGTCAATTACAGTTTCGCAGATAAATATTTATTCACTGCAACTATCCGACGCGACGGATCTTCCCGCTTCGGTAGTGGAAACAAATTCGGAACTTTCCCCTCAGCATCTGCCGCATGGCGTATTTCTGAAGAAGATTTCATGCGGGACATCGATATCTTCGATGATGTGAAAGTGCGTGCTGGGTACGGTGTGACAGGAAATCAGGAAATAGGAAATTATTCGTTTGCTTCTTCACTGAATACCTATGTCTACAACTTCAATAATACCATCGTTTCGGCGGTTGTACCTGTTGTAATGCCGAATCCATACGTACAATGGGAACGACAGAAACAAGGTAATATCGGTATTGATGCCACACTATTAAATCAACGGGTGGATGTCTCGATCGACGCTTACCTGAAAAATACGGATAAAATGCTGGTTCCAATGGTAGTTCCTGTTTCTACAGGGTATTCTGATATATATGTACCATCAATCAATGCTGGCGAGATGCAGAATAAGGGTATAGAACTGACCATCAATTCAAGAAATCTCACAGGCAAACTGAAATGGAATACTTCATTCAACATCTCTTTCAATCAGAACAAAGTAATCAGCATCAACGACACGATTCCTATGTCGAGCGGAAGTATTGGATTGAACTATAATCTCGCATTAATCAAAGCAGGTTTGCCTGTGAATACTTTCTACGGATTTATGACCGATGGCGTTTTTCAAACGCAGGAAGAAGTGGACAACCACGCCGTTCAGGTTCCCGGAAACGATCCTTTCAACAGAACATCGGCAGGAGATATTCGTTTCAAAGATTTGAACAATGATGGTGTTATCAACGATGATGACCGCACCTATTTGGGAAATCCGAATCCGACGGTCATATTCGCCCTGAACAATACTTTTGCTTACAAGGGATTTGATTTAAGCATCTTTCTGCAGGGAGTAGCCGGAAATCAGATCGTAAACGCCAACCGATTTTGGAGCGAGGCCATGGCAGTAGCACAAAATCAGACTATCGCCACACTCAATCGCTGGAATGGAGAAGGGAGCAGCAATAGCGTTCCGCGTGCAATATTCAACGACCCGAATAAAAACACACGTCCATCGGATCGCTTTGTGGAAGATGGTTCCTATCTGCGTATTAAAAATATAACTTTAGGTTATACCATGCCGGCTCAAATCATTCAGAAGATTAAGCTTCATTCGGCACGGTTCTATATTTCCGGGCAGAATATCTTCACATTTACCAACTACAGCGGATTTGATCCTGAAGTAGGTGTAAATGGCATCGATAATAATGTCTATCCTGTGACCCGCACATTTACTGTCGGTATTAACCTTGGTATTTAATCTATAAAAAAGAAAGAGTTATGAAATTATCAAAATATTTTCTTCTGACAATCATCACCCTGGGAATGGTTTCCTGCAGCGAGGATTTTCTGAACAAAGCGCCTGAGGATTCAGTAAATACTGAAAACTTCTATCTTACTGAAGCGGATGCTATCGCAGCAGTAAATGGCGCTTACCAACCACTTCAGTGGCCTAAATTGTACAATATGCGTATGTGGACTACCGACATTATGGCCGGCAACAGTATTGTAGGCGCTGCCGGAGGTACCGACGGTATTGAAACTCAGGATCAGGCCAACTTTGTTACCTCAACCGATAATCAGGGAGTACTCGATTTATGGAGAGGTCCCTGGCCGGGAATCTTACGGGCCAATCTTGTTCTTAAAAATGTACCCGGTATGGATATCAGCGACAACATTAAAAACCGTGTATTGGGTGAGGCCTACTTCTTACGTGCACATTACTATTTTATTCTGGTACGATTCTTCAGCGACGTTCCCCTTGTGCTCGAACCCGTTGATCCACAGGGAGATTT